>OKWA01000700.1_pt1 | contig 15452 bp, 9 predicted proteins | sample 1606861 | NCBI WGS metagenome assembly OKWA01 (sample SAMN03281007, study PRJEB24777) | human gut metagenome | isolation source: fecal sample PR166 from 1 month old female Malay infant, vaginally... | reverse complement strand
TAGGTGTAACCGATGTAGTTGAAGGAGCTCATCACAGCCTGTGCGCCGCCTTCCTTCACGCTCATCTCGAACGGCTTCAGGTAGGTTTCGCGGATGGCCTGCTCGTTCGCCCACGTGCACACCATGTTGGTACGGTTGGTTTCCTGATCGTTCAGTGCGAAGTGCTTCATGAAGGAGTACACGCCCTTCTCCTTGGCGCCTGCGATCTCGTTGGATGCCATAACTCCGGAGAGCAGGGAATCCTCGGAGAAGTACTCGAAAGTACGGCCGGAGAATGCGCCACGGTGAATGTTCATAGCCGGAGCGTACCAACCAGCAACGTGCATGTCGTGAGCCATATCGCCGATCATCTCGCCGAATTGCTTGGCCAGATCTTTGTTCCAAGTGCAAGCGAATGCGGTGGAAGCCGGGAAGCCGATGGAGCCAACGCCGGTGAAGTTGTTGTTCAGCGAGGCCGGGCCGTCAGCGTCGATGAGCTGGATCTTGCCGACGGAGGAGACGGCCGGAGTGCCGTAGCCACCATTGGCGATGAGGTTGTCCATATCGTCGAAGGTCAACTGGTCGAGCAGCTTTTCCCAATCAGCGTCATCGTAATCCTTGCCGTACATGTCGGCCAGACGGAGGCCATTCTTGGCACCGGTGGTCGGCATTTCGTCGGAATCATCGTCGTACTTGGTCGGATCGTAGTTGCCGTTGTTGGTGAAAGCAGCCTTGACTTCGTCGCTCATGGAGAAGTTGGTCGGAGCTGCGGTGGCTTCAGCGTAGTTCGCGAAGTGGTTGGCACGGGACAGATAAGTCACATCACCAGCGGCATAGTCGAACTGGTTGGTAGCCACGGTCTGATCATCGTTGTGGGTGTTCGACTCGGAATCGTAGGTGATGGTGTCAGCAACATTGATCTTCTCAGAATCGATCACATGATGGGAATCAGACTGGATGGAGATGGTGTAATCGCCCTTTTCGAGCACGTATGCCTTGGCGTTCTGGTAATCATAAGAAGCCATGTCGTCATCATCGAACTCGATCTTCACAGTCTCAGAGGCGCCCGGCTCAAGCTTCTTGGTCTTCTCGAAAGCGACAAGGTTCTTGGAAGCCTTCTCGATGCCGCCATCGGTGTACGGCGGATTGTAGTAGACCTCGACAACGTCCTTGCCAGCGGTGTCGCCAGTGTTGGTGACGGTCACGTCGAACGTGACCTTGCCGTCCTTGTAGGAGACGTCGCCCATCTTCTGCTCGAAGCTGGTGTAGCTCAGGCCGTAACCGAACGGATAGATGACGGTGTCATCGTAGTTAATCAAGCCCTCATCGGCGGCAGTCTCGTAGAACTTGTAGCCCACGTAAATACCTTCGACATAGTTGACGAAGGACGGGAGCACAGTGGTTTCCTGACCGGTGAAGCCGGTGTACTTGGCGGCCAGATCGTCGACGTTATCGTAGACGAATGCGCCATCGGCACCAACGGAAGACGAGCTGGCAGCAGCTGCGCCATCAGTGTTGTTGAACACTGGAGTCTTGGTCAGATTCTTGACGAACGTGTCGGAAGTCTTGCCGGACGGGTTGGTTTCGCCAGCGAGCACGTCACCGAGTGCGGAGAAGCCGGTCTGGCCTGCAGGCGGGCACCACAGCACGGACTTGATCTGTGGATAGTTGCTCAGGAAGTCGAACTGGAAAGCATTTGCACCGTTATAGACGAGCGTGACCTTGCTGAAGTTCTTGGTGACCAGATCAAGCATGTCGCGCTCGGTCTTGCTCAGCTGCAGGAAGTGCTCGCCATCCTGGAAGTCGTCGTAGTCCTTGGAGTTGTTCTTGTAGGTGATAGTTTCGGCCTTCATGTTGGTCGGGAGGTCAGCGCCTTCGCCACCAACGCGGGTGAGCACCACAACAGCCTCATCAGAGAAGCTCTTGGCATCAGAGATCAAAGAATCGGAATACTGGTCGGCCGGAACCTCAGGTAGGGTCCAATCCTGGGACCACATAGCAACAACCGGGCGGTCAGCACGGTAGTCGGTGTACAGCTTGGTCAGGTCGGCGTTGGTTTCAAGACCAGCTTCCTTCATGCCGTCGAGCAGGGAAACGGTGTCGTACTGGTCAGACATGGAACCGGAGCCGGTGCCGCCATAAACCGGGTTGGTGGAACCCCAACCGAACACGTTGACCTTCTTGTTGCTCAACGGCAGGTTGGAATCATCGTTCTTCAGCATGGTGATAGCTTCCGACTGCACTTCCTTGGCCAGATCGTTAGCCTTGGAAACAGTAGCATCAGACAGCATGTACTTGGTGGCGGTCGCATTGTTGAGCAGCGTCGACAATGGACCGGACAGCATCATGGAAACCGCGACGACAATACCGACCAGCGCCACAAGCCAAGACTCGGAGTGGATGATCTTACGGGTCGCCACTTCCTTCACCGTCTTCTTATTGACGGCAAAAGTGATGATCAGCGCGAGCACAAATATTACGCCAATCGCAATCAGGTACGGCGTCAACGAACCAATAACGTTCATGACGTCAGCCATGTTGATCTGCAGCATGGTCTGCCTCCTCCTTGATTCTCATAACCAAACGACATACAGGCCCCGATTTCCTCATCGAAACCAAAAATCACGTAACGCTGCCCCGCACCACATGATTTTCAGAAGTGAAGACACTTCTTCATGTCGATGTTTCAATTTCACCAAAATCCACGGAAAAAGCGGCCTGATTTTTCCTAGCCTGTCGTTTCGCGCGCATAATCTGCATGCCACTTGCGCATGCAAAACCACCGTTCGCGCACATATAGTCCTGTTGCATGATTGCGTATGCAACAATATGCATTTCTCCGCAGATTGTTGTAAATCCTTGCTTATCTTACTGAATATCGTTGCTATATTGCGTAAATCTCTGTTCTTAATCGAACGTTGGATGCACGATCGCGGTTTTTATGATGATTTCGGCACACTGCGGCGAGCTGCTTCAACGGCAACTGACGCAAGGCAAGTACCATGGGTTCCATGAGCGACTTAAGCGCATTGAATCTGGAGGCGGGCAGCCTCGTTGGCGGATACACGTTGATTTCACGGCTTGGATCGGGGGCGATGGGATCGGTATGGCGCGTGCGCGATGACGGCGGACACCAGTATGCGATGAAGATCTTGCGTGATTCCCTTGCCGAGGAAGACGCATCCGGCGAGCGTTCCCGCGATCAGCTGACCGCACGCGAGCGGCTGCGTAGGGAGGCGATGGCGCTGCAGAAGGTGCGTCACCCTGGCGTGTGCGGCATTGTGGATATGGAATTGGATGATGCTCTGGCTTTTATCGTAACTGAGCTGATCGAAGGCAAGAATCTGCGTGAGGATGTGCGTACCAACGGCCGGTATGTGGGCGACGATCTGGAGCGGTTGGGACGCAAGCTGATCGAGGCGGTGAAGGCCGTGCATGCGGCTGGTATTGTGCACCGCGATATCAAACCGACGAATGTGATGGTGTCGAATACCGGACCGGTATTGGTGGATTTCGGTATTGCCATGGGCGAGGGCGAAAGTCATGTGACGCGCACGGGTTTGGTTATGGGCACGCCGGGATTCATCGCACCGGAGATCATTGATGGCGCGGAATCCGATGAGATGAGCGACTGGTGGTCAGTGGCGAGCGTGCTGGCGTTTGCCGCTACCGGCGAGCCGGTGTTCGGTACGAAGCCGATGATGACCGTGTTGGAGCGTGCCGCTGCGGGAAGCGCGAATTTGGCCGGGCTCCCGGCGGGAACCATGGCCGCGTTCCGTTCAGCGTTGAATCCGGATCGTACGAAACGTTGCACGCCCGACGAATTGTTGCAGGCGATTGCGTTGGATGCGTTGAATCCGCAAGCTTGGGATGCTGCAGATACTGCCAGTTCAGCTGCGGGCACACCGGAGGCGATGCCCCCTTTTGCTGAATCGCCTGACAATCCACGAGAGCTTTGGCGGGCGCTGGATCATGTAACGGGCGAAGACGCCATCGGCACACGCACCTTGCCGCAATTCGTTGAGGCCACGCAGCCAATCGGAACAACCGGTATTGCTGACATAACCGATACCGTTATTGCCGATGCGCCCGATGCCGGCACCTCGGTCATGGATATCAACGCACATACCACGACGATTCCTCTTGGCACCGGCACGCGCATGCTGCCTGTTGATAGCGGAGATACCAGCGTGCTGCCGCAAGATGCACCACTGGACACACCGCAATCCACGCGGGTGATGCCGGTGCAGGATGCGTGGAATCCCACTCAAGAAGCCACGCAAATCGATCCGGCCATCAAACCGGCGTTGCAACGCATTGCCAACCAGCGACCACCGGCGGTAATACCGAATGCGTCGGTTGAAATGGCGCAAAACGTGCAGGCGCAAGACATACCAACGTCCACTATGCCAGTTATGCCGGCCACTCCGATCACGCCGACAGCCCCGGTGGCCCCGCTCAACCTGAATGCGCCGCAACCGCCGAATCCGGCCGACGTGCTTCGCGGCGAACTGTTGAGCCGAGGCACGCTCCTCTGCGCACTCTTGGCCATTCCCGTAGCGCTATTCGGCTTGTTCTCGCCTTGGCTGGCATGGGCTGCGGGCGCACTGCTGGCTTGGCTGCTCACCACCATAGGCTTCAATATGGAAGCGCAGCTGGAACGCGAGGGACGCCGTGGAGGCAGCCGCAAAGCCTCTGATTGGTTCGCACGCGCCGCCACATTGCCTTGGCATGTGCTCAAGGGGCTGGGTTATGCGGTGCCGCGCGCATTGATCATGGCTGCGATCGCCGCATTGGGATTGGCGATCGCCACAGTCGCATTGCAATTGCCGTTCACCATGGTGGATACCGCAATATTCGGATTCACGATTCCACTGCCGACTTGGATTGAAGGACCGGTTTCGCAAAGCGGCGTCGTCCAGGCTGGTTGCTGCGCCATCGGTTGGCTGGTCTCCGCCCTCACTCCGGGAGCTCTGGTGTTGCGATTGGGAGCTGGAACGCTACGTGGTCGCCCGAAATCCAGCACTCCTGCGGAATCCATATGAAATGTAGCGAAAACCAAGAATCGGCAAACGTTTGCAATCCTCAGAAAAACGTCAGACAATCGCACGTAGTATGGCAACATAAGCTTTTACGAAATACTTCATTCAGCAATAACGCGCCCACACTACTATGGTGCGCAGCAAACGATGAAACATCGAAAGGAATGTGGATGGCCCAGAACAGTAAGGATGCGCAGAAGCGCGCCAGCCGCGCCGAGCGTAGGGCCGCTGAGGCCGCGGCCATGAAGGCCCGCGCCGAACAGATGGAAAAGGAACGCAAGCAGCAGACCATCATCGGTGCCATCGTGGTGGCCGTGCTGGTGATCCTGGTGGCGATCGGCGCGTTCACCGTGTATCACAACATGCACAAGAATGCCGAAACCCAAGCTTCCACCCAAACCGTGGAAGAGGCATACGACAAGCTGCAGAAGGCCGAGAACACGCCAAAGCTCGTCGACAACAAGGGCGGATTGCTGATTTCGAAGGATGGCTACGGCAAGTCTGTCGAAGGCGCTCCGACGGTTGCGATCTACATGGATTTCCTGTGCCCCGGTTGCGGCAATCTGCATCGTCAGCTTGATGCGGATCTGCAGAAGATGGTCGACGCCGGTCAGATCAATCTTGACTTGCATTTCATGGCGTTCATGGACAAATGGTCCACTGACGAATATTCAAGCCGTGCCGCGAATGCCGCAATCTACCTGGCCGAACATGACAGCAATCCAACGCATCTGATCACGTTCATGGAAAAAATGTACGCCGAGGATTTCCAGCCTGAGGAAAGCTCTAACTACAAGTCGGTCAGCGATGATCAGATCAAGAAGCAGATGATCGCTTCCGGCGTTTCCGAAGAGGTTGCCGACAAGGCGTTCGGCCGTGACTACCAGGATTGGCTCGACGCCATCGATGCCTATACGCCGAAGCGTTCCGAACTGTGGAACACGTCCGGAAACTACAAGGGCAGCATGACCACCCCAACGGTGACCATCAACGGCAAGTTCTGGGATATGAACCAGCTGAGCACCGCGCAGGAGACCATCAAGGAAGGTCTGCTGGAGGCCATTGGAATCAAGTCAGACGATATTGGAAAGGAAGGCGTGATGCCCTCCATCGGCTCCGACAAGGATCCGATCTCCAACACCACTGGTAAGTGATCGGCCCTCCTACTCAATCCTCATAATCGAAAAATAATAGCCCCCTACTCGCCAGCGTGCCAGCCAAAGCGCAGTTCCAAGTTGACGGCATCGGGCACGCTGGTTATGCTATTCAATCGTTGCCGTTTTTATGCATTATGCTAGAAAGCGGCATAAGCCTCCTTAGCTCAGATGGCCAGAGCGGCCGCCTTGTAAGCGGCAGGTCGTCGGTTCGATCCCGACAGGAGGCTCGAAACCCGTTTTGACGGGCTTTAACCTCTTACCATGGGTAAGTGATCCAGAAGTCTTCCCCCAACTTATGGCTTCTGGTAACCGGACAAGGCTTCCCCCAACCTGCCTTGTCCGGACAGGGGGCAGGACATCCCCTTCTCTCCTGCCCCCTTTTTCTTTATTCCTTTTCCTCAAAAATGTGGCGGTATAGATAAAACCAGCGGGAACCATGCCATTCGTCCCGATCTGACCGTTACAATGACGGCGATGTAGGCAGTCGCTGGAAAGAGGACGTATGACAAGAAGGTGGACCCCCCGGAGATTTGTGACGCTTCGGCGTGTTCGTGTGACGGCATGCGTGGTCTCATTGACGCTCGCCTCGACGCTCGCATTCGGCGTAGGCGCGCGCAAAACCGTAGCTCTGACCATCGATGGCAAAACCACCACAGTAACCACATACGCGATGAGTGTCGACCGTCTGCTGCAAGAGCGTGGCGTGAAAGTCAAAACGCACGATCTTGTGGAATCCACCAGCCCCACCAGCATGCTGAACAACCATGACGTGGTGACTGTACGAAGCGCCTACCAGACCACCATCACCATCAACGGGCAGGAAGTACCTTTCTGGACAGTGGCGACCAGCGCGGATCAGCTAATCGGCTTTTTCGAACAAAATGAAGCAGACGCAGCAAAAGTCACCGTCAATATCGACAACGTGTACAACAAACTCACCGGCGGACTGATCATCAACCAAAACGGGCCGGTCACCGTCATCGCAGACGGGCAAAGCTCCGCAGCACCAAATGGCAAACTGCCGGCGGCCTCCATTCTTGACTCCAAAGGCATCACGCTGAACAAGGAGGATCGCGTCAGCGTCGAAAAAGACAACGGCGAAACGATCCTGCGCGTCCGCCGCGTGACGCACGGCGAGGAGACACGCACGAAAGCGGTGCCATTCGGCACGCAAACCATCATCGATCCCAGTCTGCAGCCTGGCGAAGTCGTAGTCAGGCAGGAAGGCGAGGAAGGCGAAATCCAGCAAACGTACGACGTCACGTATGTGGATGGCGAGAAGGAAAGCGAGACGCTGACCAACGAAACAACCACGAAAATCGCCCTTGACCGGATCATCGCAGTAGGACCAGCAGCATCTTCCGACGATTCTGGTTCGGGTGGCGGATCCGGCAATTCCGGAGATACTGGCAATGCCGACAATTCCGGGAAAAATGATAATTCCGGAAAGAACGATAATTCGGATAAGAACAATAATTCCGATAATTCCGACAAGAAAAACGAGTCGAACAATAATTCCGATAATACGGACAATTCGGGCGACAACAATAAAGACGACAGCGAGAAAGACGATTCCGGATCAAAAACGGACCCGGATCCGACGCCAACTCCGGACCCGGCCCCCACACCGGATCCGACACCGACGCCCACCCCGACACCGCAACCTTCCGATCCTTCGGCAGGATGCCGCCTCTACCACCCTTCCCCCGCGCAGGCACAGGCCTACGCAGCCGGAGCCGCGGCGCAATATGGCTGGACCGGGCAAAACTGGACCGATCTGGTGAAACTGTGGACGCGCGAATCAAGCTGGCTGTGGTATGCGGAAAACGCATCTTCCGGAGCTTACGGCATCCCGCAATCGCTTCCAGGCAGCAAAATGGCGGCATTCGGCGCAAACTGGCGTAACGATGCGGCCGTACAGATCGACTGGGGTCTAAGCTACATCGCGCAACGATACGGCAACCCATCGAAGGCATGGGAGCATTCCGAGCAAGTCGGATGGTATTAAACAACGCCGATCGCAACAATACGCAAACGTAACAACACACACTTTTTCATACCAGTTGAACGGATAATGAGGTAATGACAGAAAACGCGAACGAAACCAACGAAACCGACGAAACTGTGCAAGGCCACCTGTTGGGGGCTGCTGACATTCGCCGTATCGCAGCCGAGGCCGGTATCAGCCCGACAAAAAAATTCGGGCAGAATTTCGTAATCGACCCGGGCACGGTTCGTCGTATCGTGCGCGAGGCGGGTGTGACCGCCGACGATCACGTGCTGGAAGTCGGACCTGGATTGGGTTCACTGACATTGGCGATTTTGGAAACCGGTGCAACGATGACCGCCGTAGAGATCGACCCACCCGTTGCGGAACGACTGCCTGGCACCATCGCCGAATTCATGCCGGACGCGGTGGATCGTTTCCGTGTAGTCAACCGTGACGCACTGACCGTAACGCCGGAAAATCTGCCTGATTTCAATAATGACGATTCGTTCACTCTCGTAGCAAATCTGCCATACAACGTGGCCACGCCGATTCTGCTGACGTTGCTGGAACGTTTTGACAATCTCGGAACTTTTCTGGTGATGGTGCAGAAGGAAGTCGCGGACCGACTGAGTGAAAAACCCGGTTCAAAGATCTACGGCACTCCAAGCGTGAAGCTCGCATGGTACGGCACCGCGGAACGTGTGGGCATTATCGGGCGCAATGTGTTCTGGCCGGCGCCGAATGTGGATTCCGCGCTGGTGCTGTTCAAACGATACGAGGGCGGGCACACGCCTTCCGCCAACAATCCCGACGGTTCCGTGGTGGACCGCGAAACCGTGTTCCGTCTCATCGACGCCGCATTTGGGCAGCGACGCAAAACCCTGCATGCCGCGTTGAAGAAAATCGTACCTTCCGAAGCGTTTGAGCGGGCAGGCATCGATCCGACGCGACGCGGCGAGACGCTTACCATCGACGAATTCGTGGCACTGGCACGAGCCATGGGCGAGGTGCCGGAAGCATGAGCGGCAACGGCAACGCAATCAATGAAGTCAGCGTGGACTGCCCGGCGAAAACGAATCTGACCTTGCACGTAGGCAAGCCACGCAGCGAATGGGGCGGCCGGCACGAGCTGGACACCATTTACTGCGCCGTCAGCGTGTACGACACCGTCACCGCCAGCCGCAAAAAACCTGGATCCGGGTTTTCACTGAACCTCGAAGGCGCCTATCTTGGCGACCTGGCCTCCTCAGGCAACGATATGCGACGCAACCACGCAGTACTTGCCCTGTTCGCTTTGGCCGAGGCGAGCGGCCATGAACCGGATGTGGCGTTGAACATCGAAAAACGCATTCCCGTCGGTGCAGGCATGGCGGGTGGTTCCGCGGATGCGGCTGCCACGATTTTGGCGTTGAACACGCTATGGAATCTTGATTGGCCCATCGAACGGTTGCAGCAGGTTGCCGCCACATTAGGCGCGGATATGCCGTTCTGTCTGACCGGAGGCTACGCGCGAGGCACAGGCTTCGGCGAGCAGATCGAACAGCTCAGCGAGTACAGCGACGACGTGCGAAATCTGACGAGACAGGGTTTTGCAGGTCGCCTGCTGGTCGGCGCATATCAGGCGGAACTGCGCACGCCGGAAGTGTATGCCATGTTCGACCAAATCGGCGCCGGACCGGGAGACAACAATCATCTGCAACAAGCGGCGATCTCACTGCACCCACGCAGCGGACAGGCAATTGACGAAGCATTGCGAGCAGGCGCAAAGCAAGCGTTCGTCTCCGGATCCGGCCCTTCCGTAATCGCATTCGTACCAACCGACGATGCCGCACACGCGGTGCAGTCGGCATGGCAGGAAAGCCGTTGCGTCGACCGCATCATCGCCACCAAGGCACCGGCCCATCCGATTGTGCATATCATCGCGTAACAGTAAGGTTGAAGTCAACAGATTTTTTGGAGAAGGACTCGTACATGACTCAGGCTAACGATGAGCGCGCCGCGCGCAAACAGTACATTCGCCGCCGTCAAAAGGTGGCGTTCACCATAACTGGCGCCATTTTGACGGTCGCATTGGTGATTTCCCTGCTGTTCTTCTTCCATGTTGGAGGATTGGGCAGGGTCAAGTCGGCTGCAGTACAACCGAATTACGGCCAGCAGGCTCCTTGCGCCACCCAGGAACAGGACGGAAGCAACGGCAAATACGTGGAGAACCGCAACATCACCGTGCGCGTGCTCAACGGCACTGAATTCTCCGGCTTCGCACAAGCCGTCAGCAGCGCGCTACAGAATCGCGAGTTCAACACCCAGGCCGCCGGCAACTACACCAGTTCCCAGGTGGAGCGCACGATGATCATCTTCGGCAAGAACGCCGTTAATCAGGCGTACACGGTGAACAGCAACTTCACCGACGCGAAAATGGTGATGGACGATCGCGAGGATATGCTGATCGACGTTGTGGTTGGCGCAACCTTCGACAATCTGCAGGATCAAAAGCAAGTGCCGACCGCCGGCAAGAAGATCGAAAGCTTCGAAGGATGCGTTACCGTCGACAAGATGGCCGACGTGCAGAAGGCCCCCGAACACGACGCCGTGTGATTTGCAGATTTTTTTGATTTGCAGATTCTTGGATTGACCTCGCGATTTTCATTTTCTGACCTCATGATTTCGATTTTTTACTGAAAATCAAGATCATGAGGTCAGTTTGCAAATCGTGAGGTCAGAAGGCGGATTATTCGGCCTGCTGTTCCTCGTACCAACGGTTCAACTCGGCAACAGCAACATCACGCTCGACCGGGCCGTTATCGAGACGATATTCCAGCATGTGCTTGTACGCCTTGCCAACCAGCGGTCCCGGTTCAATGCCGAGCAGCTGCATGATTTCGTCACCGTTCAGATCAGGGCGGATCGCGTCGAAATCCTCCTTCTCCTTCAGATCGCGCACGCGCTGTTCCATCTCGTCCATCGCCGACGAGAACACCATGGCCTTGCGCTTGTTCTGCGTGGTCGCGTCGGCACGCGTCAGGCGGTTCAAACGCTCGTACAGCGGGCCTGCGTCTTTGACGTAACGGCGGACCGCGGAATCCGTCCACGGCTCCTCCACGTATCCATGGAAACGCAAGTGAAGGTTGACCAGTTCGCTGACGTCCTCGACCATATGATGATCGAAATGCAATGCCTTAAGGCGCTTGCGGGTCATTTTCGCGCCGACCGCATCATGATGATGGAAACTCACCTTGCCGCCCGATTCGAAACGACGCGTCTTCGGCTTGCCGATATCGTGCATGAGCGCGGCAAGACGCAACGTCAGGTCTGGAGCTGGCACAGGACCGTCCGGGCCGGTTTCGAGAGCGACAGCACGATCAATGACGATCATGGTGTGCTCGAACACGTCCTTATGACGATGATGTTCGTCGATTTCGAGCTGCAATGCCGGAATTTCCGGGAAGACGATATCCGCAAGACCGGAATCGACCAGCGCTTCGATACCTGCACGCGGTCGATCGGACAGCAGCATTTTGACCAGTTCGTCACGTACGCGCTCGGCGGAAACGATTTCGATGCGATCGACCATGTCGGTCAACGCTTCGGCGGTTTCCGGTTCGATGCGGAAGCCCAGTTGCGCCACGAAACGCACGGCGCGCATCATGCGCAGCGGATCGTCATCGAACGACTGGCGAGGATCGACCGGCGTGCGCAACACGCCCTTGGCCAAATCGTTCGCACCGCCGAACGGATCGACAAATTCCAGTTCGGGCACGCGCAATGCCATGGCGTTCACCGTGAAATCACGGCGGGAAAGATCGCCTTCCAGCGTGTCGCCATAATTAACTTCCGGCTTGCGCGAGTCGGGGTCATACGTGTCGGAACGGTAAGTCGTTACCTCAACCTGCACTTCCGTGCCATCCTCGCGACGGCGCATCGCACCCAGCGTGCCGAATTTGCGTCCCATATCCCAAAAGCCATCACGCCCAAAACGGCGCAAAATATGTTCAAACTGCTCAGGACGCGCCGACGTGCAAAAATCCAAATCATGCGATTTACGATGCAACAGCAGGTCCCGGACGGGACCTCCCACCAACGCCAATTCATAGCCTTCCGCGGCGAACATACGCCCTAATTCAATGGCCTCTGGCCACACTTCGAAGTTCACGCCATCCCTTTCCGACACCACAAGTTTCTGCCTTACTAGCATACCGTTACCCCACCTGCACACAGAATTGAGTATGGTTGGAATCATGATTACGCCCGCAGACCTTGCACGCATGCTTGCCCATGCTGCGGACGACCATACCCAAAATCCGATGGAATCGGACAAACTGCTGTACACATCGCAGTCCGTTTCCTTGCGGCAAGAGACCATCATCACGCCCAGCGCACCCACCCCAGCAATGATGCCGCAACGGCGCGCCACAGACGGTCCGACCACATTCGCCTCGCTCGACGCGCAGGAACTGCCGGTGGTACGCGAATATTCGGCGGGCGGTCTCGTGTTCGATGACAAGGGCCGTGTGGCGATCATCGCACGTCATTCACGCAGCGGGCATTTGGAATGGTGCCTGCCGAAAGGTCATATCGAAAAAGGCGAGACACCGCAGCAAACCGCCGTTCGCGAGGTACATGAGGAAACCGGCATTTTGGGTGAAGTGGTCGATTCCATCGCTACCATCGACTACTGGTTCACGGGAACCAGCCAGCGCGTGCACAAGCTGGTGCATCACTTCGCATTGCGCCAGATCGGCGGCGAGCTGACGGTGGAAGGCGACCCGGACCATGAGGCAGAAGACGCGATTTGGGTGGATTTTGCTGATTTGGACGACGTTCTCAGCTACCCGAACGAACGAAAGATAGCATGGTTGTACGCAAGGAAACTCAACAGACAGGCGTGAAGGTGAATCAACCCGCACAACGGAACGTTCCGCACGGCATACGTGCTCTTTCGGCAATCCTCGCCATGGTCATGACCATGGCGTTGATGTTGTTATACGCACCTACGCCACATGCCAAAGCCGAAGAAACACAGGAAACACAATCGGGAGCCATGCTGTCAATCGACTCCTCCACAGCCGTGCTGACAGACACTTCCGGCTATCATCTGAGCGCAACGGTGACCAACACCACAGATCAGGAAATCCCATCGGGCACGCTGACCCTCGCCATGAACGCCTTCTACACGTTCGTGTCGCGCAACGATATCCAGGAATGGTCGGAAGGCATCGGGCAGATCCCAACGCCCAATATCGTGGGCCAAAGCGAGGTTCCCGCGCTTCAGCCGGGAGCTTCAGCGAACGTGCGCATCGACGCGGAATCAAGCCAAGAGGCACTGGCATCCATCAACTCCTGGGGTCCCAAGCCCATCACTCTCAGCTATGAGGCCGGCGGAGTCCAGCAAGACAAAGCACACACTTTCGCAACACGGACCGGAGCTGGAATCAATACCCCCGACACGCCCGCGATGAATATCACCATCGTGCAGCCGCTCGAAGCGCAAGGATGGACCACCGACAACACCATGCTGGAACAGCTCGTCAACAAAGGTGGCGTCACTTCCGCAGAACTTTCGAAAATCGCCGTTCCCGGCAAAGAAGACGAGGCACGACTCAAGTCGCTGGAACAGACGTTCACCAAGCATGACAAACTGCAGGTGGTGGCCGATCCGACCTATCTGAAGGCGATGCCGATGCCGACGCAAGTCGACGGCATCACGCAACCGGCCCTATTCGACATCACCGCCTATTCCGCGCTGAACGACAGCAAAACCTATGATTCGGCAAGCGTCGGCACCTCGCAATGGAACGCCGAACAGGCCTTGGAAAACTATCAATCGGCGTTGGGCGACCCGAACGCAAGTATGACCACGTATGCATGGCAGGGCACCGGCAATTGGACGATCGAGGCGCTCACGAAAGCCAAGCAGCAGGGGTACGACACCGTCATCGCCACGCATGATTTCGAAGAGAACGATGCGGCTACCGCAGAAACAGGCAAGGCCATAGTGGCCACCGACGCGGGCGACGTCACCGTACTGACCGCGCAAAGCGTGCTTTCCAACCTTGCACAGGGCAAGGCGACCAGTGCCGACGCCGAAGCGGATGGCGAGGGAACAACGGCCGGGCGTCTCGCACGATTCGTCGCGCAAAGCGCGTTCTACCAAATGGAACAGCCGTATGCGGAACGCAACCTGCTGGTCTGCCTAAACGACAATTCCGACCCAGCCGTCGTGGATGCGCTGATGACGGACGTCGAACAATCGCCGTGGCTGAACATCACCGATCTGAACACATTAAGCAACGCCGACCCCGCCTTGAGCGGTGACGATGCGGCCGCGATCGTACCACAATCCGACGGAATCAATGATGCGACACAAGCCAATCTCAGGCAGACGCTCAACACGCTGGCAGCCTCGACAAGCGACATCAAACGATTCAACGCGTCCATCCTCACCGACGTCGCCGACGATGCCAAGCAGTCCCCCGCAGGCCTCAAAGCGTGGCGCAGACAGCTCGTCAACGCGCACGGCATCATGGCCCTGCACGCGCTAGGCGGCGAAAATCCAGCCGGAAGCACCATGGTGGAAGGAGCCGGGCAACTGGCGTCCCTGCTCATCAACGGAGTGACCATCACACCGACGGAAAACGTCAACGTGGTCAGCGAAACCGCGCAAATGCCCGTTACCATCAGCAACAGCCACCCCTATCCGGTCACGGTAAAAGTCTCATCATTGACCAACTCCATGCAGATTGTCACTTCGCGTTTCGACACCGTGGAGGTACCCGCAAACGGCGAAGCCCAAGTGGCATTCATCATCCGTGTGGCCACCTCCGGCACCGCGGACGCCACACTCAGCCTGCAGGACAGGCAGGGCATCGCATTCGGAGCAACACAAACCACCCACATCACCAGCGCATTGCAAATCAGCGACAAAACCGGCTTCATCATCATCGGCATCGCCGTGCTGCTTGGAGCTTTGGGACTGTGGCGCCAATTCCACCGTAAGAAAGATCCCGACGAATGAGTTCTTCCGTTGGCCGTAATTCACTGATCATGGCCTCCGGCACCGCGGCCTCGCGCGTGACCGGGCAAATCCGTACCATTCTGCTCGCCTGGGCTTTAGGCACCACCGGCTATGCGGCAAACGCCTACCAGGCCGGGTCTATGATTCCGCAGGTCATCTACACCCTGGTTTCCGGCGGTATTTTCAACGCCGTGCTCGTGCCGCAGATCGTGCGCACGTTGAAGGCGAAAGACGCCGAAACCAAGCTCAACAGGCTCATCACACTCGCCATC
>OKWA01000676.1_pt1 | contig 15999 bp, 19 predicted proteins | sample 1606861 | NCBI WGS metagenome assembly OKWA01 (sample SAMN03281007, study PRJEB24777) | human gut metagenome | isolation source: fecal sample PR166 from 1 month old female Malay infant, vaginally... | reverse complement strand
AAATCACGTTATTTTATTATATTATTATAACTAATTTATAATATATATTGACATTTTATTAGATTAGCTATAAAATAAAAGCGTTTCCGTTTGGTTTCTCCAAACACTTCACTCTCAGAAGCACCTTAGAGAAATGACACTCTATCACTGTCTAACTGCTAGTTTACAAATAACAGATCAAATAGTATGACAATAAAATAAAAGAGTACAAGGAAGAAAGATGACTAAGAAATGTTTAACCTTAACTGGAGTACTGTCACTCATGGCTAGTGCCGTCCTACTCGTAGCCTGCCAATCTAAGACTGATACTAAAGACTCTAAATCCAAGGATGTTCAATGGGGGTATACTGGTGCAACTGGTCCTGAACATTGGGGCGATCTCTCAAAAGATTATGAACTCAGCAAAAATGGTAAAGAACAATCTCCAATCAATATCACAGGAGCTGAAGACGTCGATCTTCCTGAACTAAACCTTAATAATCAAGAATCAGAAGCTCAAGTTGAAAATAACGGGCATACTATTGAAGTCAGCTTTAAAAATCCAAAGAATACCCTAACGATTGGTAACGAAGTTTACAAGTTGCAACAGTTCCATTTTCACGCACCCAGTGAGAATGAAATTGATGGCAAAACCTATCCTCTTGAAGGACACTTCGTCTACAAGACCGATACTGGTAAAATCACAGTTGTCTCCGTTCTCTATAATTATGGGGATGAAAACCCAGCCTTGAAACAAATCTGGGATAAGATGCCTCAGGCTGCTAATACTGAAACAGAGTTGTCTCAGCCTATCTCACTAGATGATTTCTATCCTGAAGACAAAGACTACTACAACTTTGAAGGCTCCTTAACAACCCCACCATGTACTGAAGGTGTTAATTGGATTGTCTTCAAAAACCAAGAAACTGTCAGCAAGGAACAGGTGGAAAAATTCACACAAACCCTTGGATTTGAAAATAATCGTCCTATCCAAGAAACAAACGGTCGAAAAATCAAAGAATAAAGGCTTACAGAAAGCTTGATGTCCCCTCTTCTCATCAAGCTTTTTTTCCATTGACGATTAGCTATAAGCTTTGTTACAATGACCCTATGATCATTAAACATACAAGAGATACACTTTCAGAAACTTATCTAGATGCCGTAGCCATTCGAAACACTGTTTTTGTTAAGGGACAAGGGGTCCCACGCTCCATCGAAATTGATGCCAATGAAGCCTACTGCATTCACTTTGTCCTCTATGATGACAAGGGACAGGCTGCTGCAACCGTGCGCTTACTGCCCAACAAAGAATTGACTCAGGTCACCCTCCAACGCATGGCCGTGCTTGATGACTACCAAGGTCAAGGTCTGGGTAGTATTCTCCTAAAAGAAGCTGAAGATTTTGCCCAAGAGCAGGGCTTCAAATCTATTTCTCTCCATGCTCAACTAGGGGCACTTAAGTTCTACCTCAATAATGACTATCAAGAAGTCGGCCAAGTCTTTGAAGAAGCTGGAATCCAACATATTACTGTTGAAAAATCCTTAATAAGTAAAAAAGCTTAAGCAGTTGATATACTGCTTAAGCTTCTTCATTTGTTGCAAATATGGGATAACCATGCTCGACAGCAAGGACTGTCACATTTTCTCTTTTCTTTAAAGCCTCTACGATTTTTCTCCAGTATTTCTGCCCTGTAAAAAGAAGGACAAACACTCCCATGTAGACCAAAAAACCAAGAAATTGTTTATAATCAGAAGATGACAGTTTTGATTCTAGTTCTAGGAGCTCAAACAGTCCTCTCAATAGAACTGTAAAGGTAATCATTAAAAGACTAAGTCCACTAAAGTATCCTAAACATATCAGCAACGCCTCGTATACAGTAACCTATAGTCTTGACCGTACTTTTCAAATACAGGAGAGGAAATATCAAGCCCTCTTCTCATACGAATGACTTTCAAATCAGGTTGGGCACGATAACCAAGGTAATGAATCAGTTTGTATAGTAGCTCTCTTATCAAAATATAGGAAGAAGCGGTTACAGCGGACACTATACTTAAAAATAGAAAAGAAGATAAAGAAAAGGAATCTTTATCAAACACTAATAAGCCTTCTATCACTACAAAAAACATACCACAGACAAAGAGATTACTCCCATTAAGTATGCAAAAGAGCAGACTCAGAAACCAAGAGACAAGCTTTCTTTCCTTGGAGTGCCTACTTGACCGCTTCACTGATCAATTCTTCCTTTATTATCTCAATCAAGGCATCTCTATCCTTAATCCATTGAGCTCTCTCATCCTTGTAGTAGGTACGATTACTTAGGAAAATCGCCGCACGTTGAGCTGGGATGTTGATGAGCACAAAGGTCCCTGTATAACCAGTATGAAGAATCCAATCTCCTTGAAGGTCCCAAGCGACACTACGTTCCTTCTTGGATTGGCTGATATTTTTTGTCAGATTCTTAGCGAAATCATCCGTTAAATAATGATTAACAAAAATTTCTAAATCTTTAAGGGTTGAAAAAAGACCTGCTGACCCTGTATGCTCTTTGAGAACACGAGCTTTGGGATCGTGAACAGTTCCGCTTGGAATGCCCTTAACCGTCGGAACAGCAATCCCAACTGGCCCAAACTGTGTCTCAGACATACCAAAGGGTTGAAAAACTTCGGAGTCAAAGAGCTTATCCAGACTTAGTCCAGACAATTTCTCAAGCATCAGCCCCAAGAGAATAAAGTTAATATCAGTATACAAGAAAGGCTTATCATCCCTAACTTTGATGGCGTTTATAGCAGCAATCAAACCCTCCTGATCTAATTCATCACGATTAGGAATGAAAGGATCAATCCCACTACTATGAGACAAGAGCTGACGTAATGTTAATGTCTTATTTTCTACTGCGGGGTAGTAGGTTGACAGCTTCTCATCCAAGTCCAATTTATCGGCCTGCAGATAGAAAAGACAGAGGGTTCCAACCCCGACTACCTTGGATACACTGGCTAGGTCATAGGTGAGACCTGGAACTACTGGAACACAGCCATCTTGAGTCCCTTGGTAGTACTCCTTCCAAGCCTTTCCATCATAAAGGGCAAGGCTGGCACCCGGAAAGATGTCAGCCTTGATGTAGTCTGTAATTGTTGCTAATGTTTGTTGAAAATCAGTCATTATTTTGTTAGCCAAACCTCAATATTACTCATATCAGTCAACGCAAGTAGGTGTCCTTTGCTATCCAAGTAACTTGAGAACTGTTCCTCTTCAAGTTTATCATGCAAGGCAACTAAGTCATAGTCTTCTGCCACCTTAAACTCGAGAATTTCCAAATCCCAAGTTTGATCAGGAGTTACTTGAAGGTCAGGACCTTCTGCCTTTTCAAAGTGGATAGATAAAGGTAGTTCTTCACCAAAGAGATTGTCATAGAAGAAGGCTGCTTTAACCGTATCCACAACATTCAGAGTCAAGGACTGAACGGTAAAGTCTGAAACACCTTTAAAGTCTTCATTTTCTTCAACATCTGCATACTCGATTGTCTTGAGCGTTGACAAGTCATCCTCAGCGTGCATCAAAATAAGACCATTTTCTGGTGAGACTGTTTCAAAGGCATAACCATTTTCCCCTTGGAAAATAGCCTTGGCTTGGTGATCGTCACGCGCCAAAAGGTACTCAATCTCAAGTGGATCTGAAACCTTAATAACCACTTTATTAATTTTCTTAGGGCCTTCAACTGCACGGCAACGGTAAGCTGGAGACTCTTCAATCACAAAGAGTGATTGGCGGTCTGTCCAATCTGTGAAGACGGCAAGAGCATTTTCTTCTGTTAATAGTTTAAATCCTAGTGTATTTTGGTAGAACTCAATATTTTCTTGTCTGTTATTCACACGAAAGATTGGTGTGTGAAACTTAAAATTCCCTGATTGCGTCATGACAACCTCCATTCTTTTCTATTTTATCCAAAAAGAGGCTGTGTGACAAGGATTTTCCAAAGAAAAAATAGGATTATAATTTTTTCACTTTCTTTCGCATAAATTGTGAAAAACATTATATTATATTCACTTTTTGAGTAGCTATTTCCTCATTTTAGGGTATAATTGAGACTATGAAAATTCTCGTTAATCACATAGTATTTAGGCGGACCTATCAAGGTTTGTTTTTATTGCTGATGATCGTTATCCCGAACTTTTCTTTAAGTCTGATGGCCTCTTATAATAGCCAGATTGGATTGACTTTTACGAGCCTTGAAAGCTGGGGAAACATCGCTATCAATCTCATTATTTTTTATATAACCTATCTCTGGGCAAAGAGAGAAGGATTGATGACTCGCTTTAGACTAGACCTCAAGGATGCTAAAGCAATTATCTGGGGCTTTCTCACTATCTTCTTGATGGGAATCATTGGCAGTAATCTTATGCTACTAACCCATACTACCTATCACGGAGAACTTCTAAGAACCCTTACGACAACGCCTATCCTTCCAGTAGCCATTAGTATGATTACGACAGCCGTCCTCCAAGAAATCCTCTTTCGCAAGTGGGTCTTCACCTGGTTGGCCCCTTATTCAAAAATAGCTGTGTTAGTCAGCACCGGGCTCTTTTGTCTCTTTCATATGCCAACTAATCTTGCCTATCTCACTCTTTATATCGGAATGGGATTGGCTCTCTCTATGGTCTACCAAAAAAGAGAAAACTTATCTGCAAGTATCACGCTTCATGTTTTATGGAATCTTTACACCTTAGGTGCTACCATTCTAGTAATGACTAATCCGATGTGACTGAGACTATTTTCTCAGTTTTTTATTACTTTCAACATTTTAAGCATAAAAAAAATCTGAAGCTTAAACTTCAGATTTTTAAGTATTATTAAAGGTAGAGTGATTTGAACAACCAGATAGCCAAAATCGCCGCAACAGTTGGAGCTACAACTGGAACCCAAGCATACCACCATTTAGAATCACCTTTGTGTTCGCCAAGAACTGATGTTGGCAAGAGGTGGTGAAGAAGACGTGGCATCAAGTCACGGGCTGGGTTAAGAGCTGGACCTGTTGCACCACCAAATGAAATAACCAAGGCTGCAACCAAGAAACCAACACCGATGTGGGCAACTGCAAGTGCCCCGTTAGCCATTTGACCTGCGATAGCTTCTTTATCATAGCCAAGTTGTGTGGCTTGTGCAATCAACTTATGACCAAAGTAGTTGTTTGTCAAGGCAAGCGCACCGAAGAACAAGATAAATGAACCAGCGAACTCGTTGGCAAAACCATTAAGCCAAGCACGTTTGTGATTTTCCTCTGAGTCTGAGTTATCATCAACAGCACAGATTGTAGAGAAAGTACCGAGGATGTTGTTAGGATTTTCAGTTTTAAGATAATAAGGTTGGTGTACCCAAACCACGATAGCTTGTCCTAAGAAAGCACCGAGAAGTTGAGCAATCAAGTAACCTGGAACAGCTACCCAAGAGAAGATACCTGCAACCGCAAGACCAATTGTGAAGGCTGGGTTGATGTGGTTACCAGAAACATCACCAAACATAAGTGCTGGCATCATTACCGCAAAACCATAACCAAAACCAATAACAAGCCATCCAGACTTATTACCCTTTGTCCCTTTAAGCTCAACATTGGCAACCGAACCATTACCAAGTGCAACCATCAAAGCTGTCCCAATAAACTCAGTGATGTACTTTATAATCCAATCATGACTGAGCGCTTCTTTTAGAAAATCATTCATTTGTCTCTTTATTTCCTTTCACATTTTACAATAATTTAGACATCTATCATTTTATCAAGTATAATGTCTGATGTAAAGATATTTCTGAAATGTTTACGTATTCTTTTTTTGAGGTTTTAAAGTATGAAATTTAATCAGTTTAGTTACATCCCTGTTAGTCCTGAAATTGCTTGTCAGGAACTCCGTTCTTTAGGCTTTGAAGTCTCTCTAGATGCCAGTGCCAAAGCCAATTTTGAGGCTTTTGTTCGCAAGCACTTCCTTTTCTTTGAAGATACTGATTTGGCTTTGAAAAATTGGATTGCTGATACAGAGACTGATCTCCTAACCTTCTTCCAATCAGACCGTCCTTTGACTGCTGAAGTCTTTGGTTTGGTAGCTCTTCAAATGCTAGGATTTGTCCCTAATGTAGACTTTACAGATAGTGTTGCTTTCCTAGAGGAAATGGCTTTCCCAATTACTTTTGATGGTAGCCTTAATAACCTCCATCAATTGCTAGCAACACGCACACAGTCTGGCAATACCCTAATTGATCAGTTAGTAGCTCAGGATTTGATTCCTGTAAGTAATAACTACATCTTCTTTAATGGTAAGAGCTTGGCAACATTTGACACTAATCAGCTTCACCGTGAGGTGGTTTATGTGGAAGCACCAGTAGATACCGACAAAGATGGGCAGCTAGACTTGGTCAAAGTAACTATCTTACGCCCTAATGTGGACTTCCCAGTTCCAGTCATGATGACCGCAAGTCCTTATCAACAAGGGACTAATGAACCTGCTTCAGATAAGCTCACCCATAAGATGGAGGGAGACTTGCTCGTCAAAACAGCTGGTGATATCTCTCTTAGCCACCCTGAAATCAAGGCACCTGAAGCAGACCTTACGCCTATCAATCCTGTCACAAAGACACAAGAGCGTTTTGCTCACACAGATACCTACACACTTAACGATTACATGTTGGCTCGTGGTGTGGCTTCTATCTATGTATCTGGTGTCGGTACTTTCAACTCGGAAGGTTTCATGACCTCTGGAGACTATCAACAAGTTCTGGCCTATAAAGCTGTCATTGACTGGCTCAATGATCGTGCACGCGCCTTTACTAGCCATAGTAGACAGCATACCATTACTGCTGATTGGGCTTCTGGTAAGGTGACTACTACTGGGCTGTCATACTTGGGTACCATGTCCAACGCCCTTGCTACAACTGGCGTTGACGGTTTGGAGATGGTTATCGCTGAAGCAGGTATTTCTTCTTGGTACGACTACTATCGTGAAAATGGACTCCTCGTTAGTCCTGGAGGCTACCCTGGTGAGGATCTCGATACCTTGACTGAATTCACTTATTCTCGTGCCCTATTAGCTGGAGAATACCTACGCCACCAAAAAAACTACGAGGCCTACCTTAAGGAGCTAAGCACAGCTATTGATCGTAAGCATGGGGACTATAACCAATTTTGGCACGACCGCAACTATGTGCAATTTGCAGACCGGGTCAAAGCTACTGTAGTCTTTACACACGGTAGCCAGGATTGGAACGTCAAGCCGATTAACGTCTATCAAATGTTCAATGCTCTTCCAGACTCTCTTGAAAAACACCTCTTCTTCCACAATGGTGCCCACGTTTACATGAATGCTTGGCAGTCTATTGACTTCCGAGAAAGCATGAATGCCTTGATTTGTCAGAAACTCCTTGGCTTAGATAATGGCTACACACTGCCTACTATTATCTGGCAAAACAACCAGTCTGATCAGACTTGGGAGGTTCTCGATAACTTTGGGCACGACAATGGTAAACACATTCATCTTGGTGAGACTGAAGCTAGTATCGCTAACCATTATGAAGAGGAAACCTTTGCCAAATACGGTAAAGCTTACCAAAGCTTCAAAGACGACCTCTTTGCAGACAAAGCCAATGCCATTACCTTGGACTTTGAACTGGACCAAGACATCCAGATTAATGGCCGTGTCCACCTAGAGCTCAAGGTTAAGTCTAGCACAAACCGTGGTCTCATTTCGGCCCAAGTTCTAGAAATGGGGGACAAGAAATATCTCGCACCTATTCCCGCACTCAAACGCATGAGTTTAGACAATGGCCGCCTCTTCAAGGAAGAAGCCTTACGTGAACTGCCATTCAAGCAGGCCAAATACCGTGTCATTACCAAAGGACACCTTAACCTGCAAAATCGCAAGAACCTCCTTAGCATTGAGAATGTCACTCCAAATGAATGGATGACTATCGGTTTAGACTTGCAGCCAACCATCTACAAACTCAACAAGGGTGACAAGCTCCGACTTGTTCTCTATACCACAGACTTTGAGCACACTATTCGGGACAATAGTGACTATGAAGTGACTGTGGACCTAAGCCAAAGTCAGATGACACTGCCTTATTAGTCTTTATCGCAAAAAATCCCATAGGATGAGAACTCCCATGGGATTTTTTGATTGTTTAGAAATAAACAAGATTTAGGCTTCAATTTTTACGATTCATTTTAATGTTATTTAAACAAATGATATATCCAAGACAGTGGAACAACACAAATTCTCAATGGACAACTCAACCTTAAAACCAAGAAATCCTCCCTAATGACATCAATAGCCATAACGAATCGCTAGCAATTTTCGCAACTCTGCCATTCGCTCCTCGATAAAGGGAGACAAGGTTAGCTGGTCTTTTCTGACCACTTCGGATATTTCTAGTGACATCCTGCTTAAGATATAGGGAGTGGCTGAACGAGAGTCTGCAAGTTCCGTTCGGTAGGAGTGCAGGACCTGCTTCAAATCAGCATAATCTGGCTAATCTCCAATAGTTTCAATTACCTCATCGATGATAGCTACTGCTTGTTCTCGTCTCTCTTTGCCTCCTGCAAACCATTTAAGTCCTGTCATTAAGAAAACCTCCTTATTTCTTTCAACTAATTTTTCAATCACATCTTTAGTATAGCACACTGATAGTCATTTAAAAGCCAGCGTCCCAAAAAGTGGCTATACGTCCTGAATGGTCATTCATATACAAAATGAAAAAAATTGAGGGAGATACTCAATCTTTTTACCTATTTAATACAATATCTCAGTGCTAACATGAGTGAAGCTAAGATTGCTAATGCCCCCACAAAAGAGACAAGTGATTGCTCACCGTCATTTGTTTTAGGGAATTCTTTTGTGTCTGCTACTTTATCAGTCATTGGTGCCATTTGCCCTGTTTGAGCGTTCAGTTCCTTCTGAACCGTTGACATCGGCTGTGGTTGAACAGTTGGCAAAGATTTCTCTTTCGTACTCTCTTCGGTTACTCGTGTAGGACGAACAGTTTTAGTTTGAGGTTCAGAGATGGTTGTTTGTTCCTGATTCAAAGTCATAAAACGTGGACTAGAGCTGGCTAAATGGTCATAAACTGTTTGAGCAGGTCCACCACCAACCCATCCTGATAATAGCTGACCATTTTCCAGATAAAGTAGTGTAGGTGTACCTGGAATACCAATCTCACCAAACACATAGTTTCGGTCAAAATCCTCACGATCTGTATCGTAATACTCTAAACGACCATCCATCAGTTGGTTCAAGACCTTCAACTCTGGTGAAAATTGACGACAATAGTAACAGGTTCCACGTCCAAAATAAATCGTATGTGCCTGACCATCCTCGGTAAAGGCATTACGCACATCATCTAAACTTATTTTAGGTAAATCAGCAACATTAGCGTCGTATTCCTCACGAGATACTGCTGGGATATCATTTGCAGTCTCCTCCTCAGACTCAGCCAAGGTTACTGATTCAGTCGCTGCTGGTGCCTCTTTATCTTCAGGAAGCGACTGCTCCTGACTATCTGATGGTTGTTCTACTGGAGTAGATTCGGTTGCTTCAACCTTTGGAGAATTATCAGCTCCCGTTTCTACCACCTCATCCGCTAAAGCAGTTCCTACCGATAGATTCAGTAACAAGGCTGAACTCATCAGCCATAGCGTTAATGTCCGTTTTTTCATCATAAACTCCTTTCGATTACTTAGTCTAGTTTAACAATTTACAACTCTCATAGAAGCTAACGTCCCAAAAAGTGACTATACGTCCCGAATGGTAAGAATATAAAAAATCCCACTATCACCAGAAGGTTCGGGTAATAACAGGGACTTTTTAAATTCTTATCAAATGAGAGTTGTCATTTCAAGTTCTTACATAATAGCACAGACAGGTAAGTATACCATCGGATAGGCTTCGTCTCGTGGATGCCGAGGCAGTGGCACTAGGGTTCCTTTAAAAGGGTCACCCTCCTTGTTATTCACATTTGGCATACGACAGACAGCGCCACCTTGAATAGCTTCAAGTTCTTTATATGTTAGTTCTATAAGCATTAGTTTACCTCCTTATGGTACGACAGAAGTGTATTGCTATAAGGGCAGAATTTATTCCTCAAGGTGTCACTAGAGATACTAAGTTAACTCTAGGCCCCATTATTCCTGTAGATTACTTTTCCTTTCTGATTATTTTTAACACTTTGGGAGTTATATAAGCTAAGTAACAAACGTCAAGAAAAAGTAAAATAACCATATAGTTATTCCATTCTTCATCAGTACTGATACAAATACTGTAAATCGCGTATAAAATAGCACCTAAATTAACCAGTCCTAGCACTGCATAAATCTGTTTAGGTGTAAAGTTTTGTTCCTCTACTGGACGAATGCTCAGTTCTCGTTTAATAAGCAGTGGTAGATAAATCAGGAAAAGTAACGAAACCAGACCTAACGGCAACCAAAAAAGGAATGAATAACCATTAGAAAATAACTCAAGACAAATATTCCCACCTAGTAATCCTAAAGTGACAATTATTAATCGTAAATAACGTAAAGTACTTGAACGAAGTCGGTTAAGATGCAACATTTCATTATACCTCAAAGTCAATCATACGTTTCTAGAATCACGATAACTATTAGTGAGTTCTAAGAATCACCCATGTGCCCCCACAATATTGTGCACCTAATACTGCTCCACCAAGCGCTCCCGGTACAGAACCTAAGGCACCTCCAATAACAGCACCTGCTGTGGCACATATTCCAAATGCAGTCCCTACATCACCTGCAGAAAGATTACCTCCTTCAATATTAGAAAGAGTTGTATCGTTCAAGTTCAAGAATTTTTCAAGTTCTTCAGTTTTCATTATTTTTTCTCCTTAAATAAATTTAGCTTGCTCTAGTGTGGAAAGAAGGCTCCGACCACCGCTCCAATGCCAGCACAACCAACAACAGTATACGGTGTGAGAGCTCCAACGCCAGCACAATAGTAAACTCCTTCAGCAGCACCCCCAACAGAACTTAAAAAGACATCTGCTGTTCTTTTCCCTCCTCCTTCAACACTAGCAAGTGTTTCAAGGTCGAGGGTGTTAAAGTTTTCAATTGTTTGAGTTGCCATGGCAACTACCTCCTTAAATGTTATTGTGTGATCTCTCAATCACACTTTTAGTATAGTACTCGGAGAGTTGTGATGTCAGAGAAACAATATTCAAAAATATCATTTCTCAATTGACGCAACTCATCCAGTGCCTATTAGATTTAAAAATTCTGATGAGTACTGACAGGAATCTTCCTATTTTTTGAGTTGCTCCCATTTGCTAAAAATCAGACTATAAGTGATTAATGCCAACCCCACCAAATTAATGATATGATGAACAAAATCTAAATTTCTAAAAAGGTTAGCAATACCAAATCCTAAAAGGAAAATGGCTAGTAGATACATTTTTTTATCTTTAAGCATAGAGTCACCTAAATATTAGCAGAATGTGGCATAACCAACCAAAGCTCCTCCCCAGTAACCTACTGGGCCTCCTGCTGATCCTACTAGAGCAGATCCGATTGTGCCGGCATAACACTTAACCCATCCGCCACCTTCAACGTTTGCAAGTGCCTCGAGATCGAGTGTTTCAAAATTGTTCATTGTTTGTGTTGTCATTCTAACAACCTCCTAAAATATTATTTTTTAGCTTTTTCTCTCAAGCTATGGTTTTATTATAAGTTGTAGGCCGACAAAAAAGTAGTGACATAAATGTCACTACTCGATTTTGCTTTTTAAGAAATCTTTTCGAATATAGAAGCTATGGTCTAGATTAGCTTACGCCCCTTCCATTGCGCCTGCTTGTAGGCTGTACATCTTATGATAGGTACCACCAAGGGCTAGGAGTTCCTCGTGGCTTCCGTGTTCGATGACGCGGCCCTTGTCTAAGACATAGATGCAGTTGGCATCTTGGATAGTCGATAGGCGGTGGGCAATGGCAATGGTTGTACGTCCTTGACGCATTTTTGCTAGAGAGTTTTGAACAATAGCCTCTGTCTCCGAATCAATATTGGCTGTCGCTTCATCCAAGATCAAGATTTTAGGCTGGCTAGCAACGGTCCTAGCAAAGGCTAGAAGCTGACGTTGACCGGTTGAAAAACTTGAACCTCGTTCAGAAACTGGAGCATCATAGCCTTCTGGAAGTTTGTCAATAAAGTGGTTGGCATCCACAAACTCAGCAGCGGCTTTGATCTCTTCACCAGTTAAATCTTGATACATGGCAATATTGGATTTGATTGTACCATGATAGAGAAAGGGTTCTTGAAGGACAAGACCAATGTTCTTACGCAGCTCTGCTTGACTATAATCACGAATATCCACACCGTCAAGAAGAACTCGTCCTGATTGGAACTCATAAAAACGCATGAAGACGTTGATAATAGAGGATTTTCCGGAACCTGTAGAACCGACAAAGGCTATGGTCTCACCTTTATTGACAGAAAAGGAAATATTATCCAAAATCTGGTGTTTACCATCATAGGAGAAAGAGACATTTTCAAAGCGAATGTTCCCCTCGGTAACCTTGGCATCTGTGTCTCTCTGTTCAGGCTCATAGGTACGCTCGTCAATCAAGGCAAAGACCCGACCTGCTGAGACCATCGAGGTTTGCAAGGTTGAGAAGTTTTGTGTCACTTCAATCAAAGGATCAAAGAGACGGTTAATGTACTGGATAAAGGCATACATGGTCCCTGCTGTAATGCCCAAATAGATACCTCGGTAGCCAAAGTAGGCCATGAGAACAGCATAGCCCAGAAGCTTCAATAAACTCATGGCTGGGCGTAGAAAGAGAGAATCCAGCGACATGGACCGGCTGGCGTAAATCAAGTGTTCCTCATTAATGGCATCAAACTCTTTTTTGAGACGCTTCTCCTGATTAAAGGCCTGAATGATGCGAATCCCTTCGATACTCTCTGACAGTTTGGCATTTATATCTGAAAGCAAGGCTCTGGTCTTTTCAATGATGACCACTGATTTTTTGCGGTAGAGGTTAACCAAAAGAACAATCAGAGGAAGAAAGAGCACAATAAGCCCGGTCAGACGAATGTCCAAGATCATCATGGTATAAAGGGTGGTCACAAAGATAAAGATAGCCGAAATAAAGCTAGACAGAATCCCTGAGAACATCTCGCTAATAGTCTCTGTATCATTGGTCAAGCGGGAAACAATAGAGCCTGCTGGAGTTTTGTCAAAGTAAGACATCCCCAGTTTTTCCATATTGGCAAAGGCATCTCGGCGAATATCCCTGACAATACTGTAGGACACACGCGCAAAAAAGAGATTTCCCAAATACTGGACTAGGGTCTGCAAGAGATAAAGCCCATAGTAACCAATCAGAATCAAGCTTGCCGCCTGATTCATATCATGAAGATAGTGGTCGATAAAATAAGAGGCCACTAGGGGAATGATACTCTTGATAACCGTTGTGGACAAAAGGAAGGCCAAAGCTAGAAAGGTCAAGAACTTGTAAGGATTGAGATAGGTCAGAAGACGCTTAAATACAGACCATTGGTTTTGCTTAGGCATCAGCTTCTCCTCCTTCCATTTCTAACTGTTGAGACTCATAGGTCTTGGCATACCAACCACCTTGAGCGAGTAAGTCCTCATGACGGCCACGTTCAATGATACGACCATCTTGCATGACTAGGATGAGGTCAGCGTGCACCACCGCACTGAGACGGTGGGCAGTAATGATAGTTGTCTTGTCCTTGCGAGTATGCTTGAGATTATCAATAATGGCATATTCTGTTTTGGCATCAACCGCTGACAGGGAATCGTCCAAAATCAAAATATCTGGATTCAGAATCATGGCCCGGCTCATGGCCAGACGTTGTTTTTGACCACCTGATAGGCTAACACCCTTTTCACCAATGATTGTTTCAAGGCCCTCAGGCATATCTTTGATATCATCGTAAACTTGAGCTAACTTAGTGGCTTCTTCCACCTTTTCAAAGGTCAGGTCAGGATTACCAAAACGAACATTGTCTAAAATAGAACTAGCAAAGAGAAACTGGTCTTGAGGAACATAACCCATCAAGCTACGCAAGTCTGATAGGCGATAGTCTCGGATGTCATGACCATTCAAATAGATGGCTCCTTGATTGACATCGTGCTCTCGCAAGAGCAACTTGACAAGAGCCGTCTTCCCTGAGCCAGTCTGTCCAACCAAACCAAGGGTTTGCCCCTTGTCCAAGGTGAAATGAATATCTCGCAAAGTATCCTCATCCTCAAAAGCAAAGCGGTCAATCGCATACTCTAAGCGACCATTTTCGATACTTGGGAGAGGATGCGCAGGATCTTGAACATCTGATTCCTGTTCCAGAAGATTTTCAATACGTTGGTAGGACACATTTCCCCTCTGTGTGATATTAAAGAGGAAGCCAATAGCCATCAGGGGCCAAACCAACATGTCCAAATAGGTAATGAAAGTTACCAAATTTCCGACTGTTATCTGACCAGCCTGAATCATAAAGGCCCCGACAAGGAGGGTCAAAACATAAGATGAGCCAACAAAGAGTAAGACCAAAGGATCAAAAAGGCTGTCATACTTCATGGTATGCATATTCTTTTCAAAAGTCATCTTATTGGTCTCTTGGAAGGATTGGAGCTCAGCCTCCTGATAGCCAAAAGACTTGGTTACCTTAATACCTGACACCGATTCTTGGACCTTATTATTAAGTTCTGAAAAGGCTGCCTGGGATTCTCCAAAAGCTTTATGGGTCTTGCGTCCCAAACGACTGGTCGCAAAAGCCATGAAGGGGAGGGGTAAGACAGCCACCAGTGTCATCTGCCAGGAAATGCTGAAGAACATGGTGACTAAAGTTACCAAGGCTGTGATAGACGCATCCACGGCTGACATGACACCCCCACCAGCCAAGCGGGTTAAAGAGTTGATATCATTGGTTGCATGGGCCATGAGATCCCCAGTTCGGTACTTTTGATAAAAAGAAGGCGACATCTTGGTAAAATGCTCAAAAAGGCGTGACCTCATAATCTGGCCTAATCGATAAGAGGTCGCTAAGATATACATCCGCCAAACATAGCGCAAATAGTACATCCCCAAAGCTGCTAAAAGCAAATACACAAGATTCAGAAGCAAGATCTGATTGGTCAATTTTCCCGATGTAATAGCATCAATGACCCGCCCCATAACCATAGGAGGAATCAGATTGAGAACCGAAACCAGACTCAGTGCCAAAATCCCGATAATATACCGGCGTTTTTCTAACTTGAAAAACCACCAAAGTTTTGCAATGATTGATTCTTTAAAAATCAAGTTATTCCTCCTATCCTTACAAATGGGTGATTATAAGTCTAACGAAAGCTTATTTCCAATAACGGTAAATCGTCCCATCTTCCAGCTCAAAATAGCCAATATAAGTCATTTTCCCAAAGTCAGTAGACTCTGGCAATTGATAGGCAAAGGAATCAAAATTATAGACTTTATGCCCACCATCCATAGAGTATCTTTCCTTGTCATGAATGACTGACGCATCCTTCTTAGGGCTCCAAATGCGTCTGATATCATCAGACGTCTTATATTCTCTGACGAAATTGTACAATTCAAAGTTGGTTGCCTCACTGAGATAGCGACCATCGGTGTTATAATTAGCAACCTGACGCTCTCTCTTTATCTCAGGAAAATTCCAAACCTGCCCTCTTTCTCGCATAATATCGGAATCACGTCCGCTTTGATAAGCATCTGCTTTAACCATTGGCATTGTTGCTCCTAGTGTCAATACGGTGACTAGTGTCATCATTAAGTGTTTCATTGTTTCTCCAAAAGTGTTTATTCATTTTTCCCTCTTTTGAATGTGTTATCTTTGTATGATAGAAAATAAGCGAAACCTGAGACGCGTAAGCTCCCAGGTTTTTTACTCTTTAAAATGCGTTTGAATCAGTTTTACAAGGAGGTGGTAGACACCTAGTGCCACCAAACCACCCAAGGTATTGGTCCATAAATCATCTAGCTCAAAGACACGATTAGCATCA
>OKWA01000662.1_pt1 | contig 16194 bp, 23 predicted proteins | sample 1606861 | NCBI WGS metagenome assembly OKWA01 (sample SAMN03281007, study PRJEB24777) | human gut metagenome | isolation source: fecal sample PR166 from 1 month old female Malay infant, vaginally... | reverse complement strand
CCGGACTGCTCCAGTGCCGTCAGACGCTGCATGATCACCGCCAGCATGTCCGGCTCCTTTACCGGCCACAGATCGCCCCAGGTACCAAGATCGGCGGCGGTCACACTCTGCCCCCATATCAGCAGGGCAATCAGCCCCCGGCATCTCATGGTTCCGCCCTCATTCGCCGGGCAATATCCTGCTGGATTTCCCGGGTGATATCCGGTGCCCCCTGTACCACGGCAGGCGACACCAGAATGACCGCGTGGTGTTTCTGCTGCCACGCCTGCAGGCTGGCTTCCAGTGCCGTATTAAAACGCGCTGAAAGGGCTTTTGACTGTGCTTCTGACAGTTGTTTCTGACTGGCGCTGTCAAAAAACGCATCCACGGTCTGCTTCATGTTGAAGGCGACAGTCACCGGAGCGTTCAGTCTGACAATGCCGTAACTGACGGCTGCGTTCAGTAACACCATTGCCAGGCATCCCGGCACCGTCCACCACCAGTGGCTGCGTCGTTCTGCCGTGACGTCGGCGGGTTTCTGCGTTGAACTCATACCACACTCCTGTATTTCTCATGTTCTTCCAGCCAGGCTTCCAGCGAAGACATCTCCGGCCCTGACTTCTTCCACGCCAGCTGCCACACTGCCTCATGAATACTCAGCCCCTCTTTACGCTTCTGCTGCACAAACTCAAAATCCGGGCCGTCAGAGCTGTACATGGCGCGGCTTAACGGGTCCACAAACAGACGGTGCCAGGAGGAATGGTTTTCCACCTGCAGCAGGAAGGAACTGAACCACTGGTCTTTGGCCGCACCAAACTTACCAATCATGTCGCGCTGCAGTGGCAGGAACTGGTCCGGATACAATTGGTTGTATTTCGCGAACTCCTTCGCACTCTGTTTGAGGATAATTTTGTAGGAGGAGTTACCCCATGCCGCGCGGGCAGCACTGGAGGCCTTGTCAGAGTCAAAGTCGACGATGTTCTGTGTGATGGTGATATAGGCACCGGTATGACGGCGGGCCGTACGGTAGCCTTTCTCAATAAATTCACCGACCTTGTGATTTTTGAAGTCCAGCAGACGCCAGCCTTCATCAATAACGTTCAGTTTCTTGAGGTTACGCGGCGTGCGGTACATCCTGTTCTCGATGTAGATAATCAGGGAGAACATCACCGCAACCAGCAGTGACGGACGGTCTTCCAGTCCGCCCAGCTCCAGCACCACCATTTTTGCGTCATCCCGCAGGGACGGCTCATCAGAGTTAAAATACTGGCCATAAGTGCCGTTGGCAGTGTACTGGTCAAGCAGCACAATCATTTCGTCCAGACGGCTGCGGATAGTCGGTGACTCGGCATACTGCTCGCTGTCACTGGCGTTTTTCAGGAAATCCACCACGTCATCAATACGTGCCCTGTTCTCTTTGGCCAGCCATGATGCCCTGACGGCCTGCAGCAGCAGACCTTCATGCACTTCATCCAGGTTACCGTTGGGGCTGGCCATCACTGACAACTGGTCACGGACACGCTCCGCTGACTGGTCAATATCGGTGATGTTCGCAAACGGGTTAAAACGCAGGGTTTCACCGTCCAGATACACCCCGCCCATGTTCTCACACAGGGACTTGTAGCCATCCCCCATGTCGAACACCACGGCAAAGCCTCCGGAGTCCAGCACGCTGCGGATAAGTGGCTGTATCAGCCCGGTTTTACCGGCCCCGGAGGTGCCACAGACCGCCATGTTGTAGTTGGTGTTATTCATCCCCCGGAAGAAAATATCGATAAACGCCAGCTGGTTACGGTAGGTGGGTGCCAGCAGACCTGCCGGTGTCAGGGGGTTATCCGCCACTAACGGCATCAGGTTGGCAACATTAAAGCTCTCTGCGCGCTGAACCACTCCGGCCTCTTTCAGCTGTTTAAACAGCCCTTTCCCGGCCATAAAGGGCAGGCAGGTCAGGAAATTGCGCATGTGGTTAAAGCGCGGTGAAATCAGCTCAAAACCGTTTTTACGAAAGCTGTTCAGGATGTCCTGCTCCACTTCCAGCGCCGTTTCATTATTGTCCTTGCAGAATGCTGTGATGTTGAGGAAGTAGGACACCACGGAGGACTGACCGGAGCCCAGCCGCTGACGCAGTTCCCCCCACTCCTTCGCCTCTTTCTCCACGGACGGAAACCATTTGGCATAGGAGGTCTTCGACTTTTTCTCGAGGTCCATGTACTTCAGGTTGGCTTCGCTGTGGGTTTTCACCTGGTCTTCCACCACCAGAGTCAGCGTCAGGATGAACGGACAGGAGATGGACAGTTCCGGGTTCAGCAGGTTGCTGTAGTTGTCGGCCATGTTCCACAGGAAGGCGATTTCCGGGTTACGGGCCAGATGGAAATTCAGGATGCGGGCCATGCTGTTCCTGCCGTTCTCACGCAGGCCCAGCGTCAGGTAATCAGCCCGGACTTTCAGATCAAAACTGTCCTCCACACACTGATAATTCAGATCAGAATACGGGTCCAGCTGACGTCTTTTCGGGTACAGGGAGTCCGGGTTATGGTTAATCATCTCCCCGACAATATCGATAAAGGCCTGTGCATCCACCGTCTGTGTGGTGATACTGGCCCCCTGTAACGACGCCCGGATGATTTTCACCAGGTTTTCCATTTCCAGAATGTCGGCCCGGCTTTTTTTCTTCGAAGGAGAACAGTACGAGATAAACACCCGGTAATGGCGCAGGGTCAGGGGCAGATTCATCCCCTCCGGCAGCGGAAACTGTGTCGCTGCCGCTTTCATATAATAGGCCCGGGTAATGGCGTTAAACCGTTCAGCCTGTTCACCTGACCAGGAGAACTCACGCAGCCCGTATTCAATCCTGTCACCAACCAGCTGACTGGACATCAGATGGATACACAACGGAATACCGCGCGGCAGTTTGGTGCGCAGCATGTGATCGAGGGCCTCCACAATGGACTCATTCGCCCCATTGATGGGAATGGCTTCCAGCATAAAGCCCATCGTGGTGTCATTCATGAACAGACCGGATTCCTGGTTGTAATCACGGTACGGCAGCAGACGGCTGAACTGCGGGAAGCTCATTTCGCCCAGAACTTCATTGGCCTTTGCGGATTCGTCAGGCAGTTTCAGTGCTGTGACGAGGGAGTTAACCGCCTGAGTGACAGCCTCAAGTGGGTTATTCACATGAATTCCTTAGTTGAAAAATAAAGCGAGAAATGCGGTAGCCATGAAGGGAATACCTGTAATTAACGCGCCATTTCCCGGCGCATATACAAAGATTTCTGTTTTCTGAATATCCACTCATGTTCATCCGGAATTAAATCACTATGTTCTGCGACTGACTTATGCATAATGTTTTCTCTGTCTTTCCTGATACGCCTGACATTCAACGCACAACGTCACACCGGGAAATATTTTCCGCCGGGCTTCCGGAATAGGATTTCCGCATGCTTCACAGAGATAAACAGGAATACCATGAGCATTTATTTTCTGGCGTATCCGGTTTATTCCTGTCATGGTCAGTTGTTCTGTCACTGAATATGCTTCATCGACTTCATCACTCACGGAATATTCCTCCCGACATGTTCTGACACGCTACCGCCCATCCCTTTTCACGCACAGGGCACTCGTTTTACAGGCAGATTTTGAATACAGAAAGCCCGCCGGCATTGCCGGCTGATATACAACTTCAGGGCCAGTTAATTAATACGTAGTTTTCCCCACGCAGACGGTTTAATAACAAAAAACACGCTGGATGGCTGATGATAAACATCCTGGTTATCAATATAAGGCGCTATCCATAATGCTGCCGTCTGCTCACCCGTTCTTAGCGGACGAGGAGGTGTTACCGGCGTAACTGAACTGACCGGAACAACCGTTTTCACTTCCCGGGCAGTGGTAAACAGCGGGCGTGGTACCAGCAGTTTCTGCTCCGGATGTGCTGTCACCGCAGGTCTGCTGCCGGACGGAGTGGTCGCGGTGACGGTCTGCACCGGCATTGTCCGGAAGTTCCCTTCAGCCAGGCGCGGCAGTGATGCCGCAACCGGCTTTGCTTCTGAGGACTGCTCCAGTTTTTTGGCCTTCTCATTGGCCTGCTCCATCGTCATACAGGTATCGGATGTGGTGACGTTACACTCAAATTCCGTACTGGTTCCGGCACAGCCGGAAAGTAATAAGGTCCCCAGCAGAGGAATAAATAAAGAAATCTGTTTCATTGTCCCTCACCTTTCTCATCGCAGTTCACAAAATCCTTCTTCAAATCCCTGACCGTACAGGTTTTTACAATGTCAGGATTTTCAAAAACCGTACTCCGTGATGATTTATAAACATATGCCACAATGCGTTTTCCCCCCGCATCAGGTTCTGGTGCACTGACTTCACATAACGGAGGTGTTATTCCGGACTCATACAGCACCGGATAATTTATTTTTTTGACGCTGCCATCAGAAACCAGCTTATTCATCAAAGGGTTCCTTATATCTCTGAATTCTTCATCACACCGACAGCAGTCATATTAAAATTGTCCGGCAATGACTCAGAACCGAATTTCTCCGGTGCAGGAAGTACGATTCTTGTGGCGCAGTTACTGAGAACAGCATGCATAAAATCATCTGACACGGTTTTACCCGGCACAGAGAGGGCTGTAATAACATTAATATTACGCATGTTCATTTTTATTTCCGTTGTTTCTGTTTGTTCTGTCATCAGGAAGATAAACAGGGCATTTCCTGATTTTTTCCGGCAGGGAAGCGTCTTCCGTATAAACTTCCTTCAGATGTTCATCTGCGGTTACCACCCGGATACATTTTATTTTTCCGGGTCGCACCGGATATTTCCCGGTGATCGCTGCCAGCGAGACATACATCAGTGCCAGTGTTGCCCATAATGCGGTGACCAGTTGCCTCAGTGACCGGTCAGTCTCCCTGACATAATCTGCAGCATCAGCCGCGCGGTAATGGCAGATATCCTGTATTTCTGATCTGCCTGAAGAATCAGAGGAAGAAAACCAGCATTCACTGACCGGGAACTGTCCGGCAGGTGCTGTTTGTCTTACGAAGTTAATCTCCTTAACCAGTAATTTCCCCGGCGTGGTGTTGTCCTTCCATAAAACAAACAGAGCCATCAGGGCCATTGTGGCCAGTGGCAGAATGACGGTGTACTTCAGACACCAGAACAGTCCTCGCAGAACCCGGGCGACAACATACCGGGCGGCATGGCACGCCTGACGGGACGACATATTATTTGCCATCGTTGCCCCCTCCCTGGCTGCCGGACATAAACTGCTGCGGATTCAGGTTGCCCAACTGCTTCAGCATCTGGTCAGTATTAAAGCCGTTAAGATGACTCTCAGCTGATGGCGGAACAGGAACCGGACTTTCCGGATTGTCTTCTTCTGCTCTGTTCTGCGTGCGCTCCAGCGCCATCTCTTCCACAGTTTTCAGCTGGAAGCCGTCCTGGAACACCACGGTCACTTCGTTGCCCGCACCAATCGGTATCACCGGGTGATACTGTTCGGCACGTTTGATGTAGTAGTCACTGAGCGTCTGTGCGGCTTTCGATGCGCCGCCACCGATACCCATTTTAAGGACATCGCCGGCCCCGTAAGCAGCAGTGGCACCCAGCCCGACTGCCTGCTGGGAGGCGCGCTCCATTCCCTGACCGATACCGTCAACAAATCCCGCGCCCCATGCCCAGCCGAGGATTTTGCCGTTACGCATCACCACTTCGCCCTTGATACCGTTTTTACCCCGGAAGCTGACATGCCCCTTAATCGGCATATCAATGGTTTTGCCGTCCTTCAGGCAGCTGATATTGCGGGTGCGTACAATGGCACGCTCACTGGACACATCCCCCCAGGCTTCCAGACCCACAAAACATCCCGTTGCGTCATACGTCTTGCTGTTCGGCATTTCCACCAGGCCGGTGATACGCAGCTGCATCGGCACCGTGGATTCATTACCGGTGACAGAGGCATTGGCATCCGCCCCTTCAATCAGCATGGCTTTCGCAAAACTTCCTGACGGAATGTACGGCAGTGATGGTCCCTGTTTTCCCTCATTACGGGTAAACACCTTACGCTGTATCCGGTTAGGCACCGGCACAGACTGGTACGTCACCTGTGGTGGTGGCGTGACACCATTCCCGGGATAAAACGCCGTCGGCGGTGGAACAGCAACGCTGCCCTGCGGCGGGAAGGATACGGGGGGGGTTCCTGGCTGTGGTTCGCCTTCCGGGCCGGGCGGTGAGGCAGGCATCTGCGGTACAGGCTCACCGGTCGCCGTGACGGGATTAGCACCCAGGGCTTTTACCTGCTCTGCCAGGGAGGCATTGTCCTGTCCCAGCTTTTCAATACGACGCTGGTCATCACCGCGCTGTTTGTTCAGAACATCCAGCTCACGACGGATTTCCTCATACTGCTTCTGCATCTGCGCTGCCGTCACCTGCATCTCTGTGGTGGCATGCTGACGCACCTTGTCATCAAAGGTCGTATCCACCACACCGGTCATATCCGGCACAGGCTCCTGTTCAGCCACCGCCTCACCGTTACCGGATATGTCCACATCAGACAGATACAGTGCACCACCAATCGCGGAGGCTGCACCGACAACCACAATCCCCAGCCACAGGTACTGCTTGCGTTTCACAATGGTATTGATACTGGCCATCAGTTGCCCTCCCCGTCACGGATGACATACACATCCATGCGCGCACCTGCCAGTAACTGGCCGGCAGGCTGGCTGAACATCACGGCACGGGTTCCCGGCTGCCAGAAATCACTTTCCCGGATATTCAGGGCAGACAGCGTTTTATTTTCCACGGTAAAGCGGACCATCTTCAGGTGATTCCCCGTCCATACGGCATCTGCCACTGAAGACAGCCCCGCCGGGGCCTGCAGGGTTTCCTTTGTCACCGGGACCTGATACCAGCCTGCGGGTAATTTTCCGCCACGGACAGCCTGGCTGATGGTCACAAGCAGGGATTCGTAAGGCGTGGACGTTTCCCACGCACCGGCTTCTTCTCCGGTTCCGCGCAGGTCACTGACCAGCTGAATGGTACGCCCCGCGCCTTCACGGGGAACGGCCTGGATGGAAAGATTCAGACCACGTTCTGTTTCCAGAATGAACGTAAAGGGCTTTTTGTTGACGGTGGCCACCACCACACCGCCGGAGGCGGTCTGCTCATTATTGGTCAGGGCACCATCCAGACTGTTCACGGCGATAATCCGGTCACCGGGAACGGTAAACAGATTCGGGCTGGTATTGCTGATGGCAATACTGGCCTGACCACCGTTCACCATTGGCACCACGGTGGGGGCCAGCGTACCGTTTGCGTCCATCACGCTGCAGGAAAAAAACAGGCTGCCGAATATTATTGCCGTATTATTTTTTCTCATCGTCTGTTTCCCCGAAATTATCCAGCCAGGTCACCCCGTTTTCCCGCTTCAGAATAAGGATGTAATGTTTGATATCAGTGAAAGGTTTTGAATCACCAATCCAGGTTTTAAGCACACCACGAATTTCCACACGGCCATACTGAGGCCAGACACGAACACTGGTCTGGAAAAAGGCTGAGTTCACGTTATCGTTTTTAATACGCTTCGCTTCTTCAGCCAGAATAACTTTCATCTGGTTCTGTGCGCCCGGGCGGATATATTGCAGAAGCGCCTGATGTGAGGCATCGACGGTTTCTGATGAAACATTCAGACGGAGGGCAATAAATGACAGCGCCATCTGCTGTAAATAAGAGGCGTCGGCACTGTTCTGTGACACGGCAAAGGGGGCATTAAATGCCATTGGTGTCACCGCAGTACGTTGCTCATTCTGAAGACGGTAGTTATTCACCCCCTGAATAACGTTAACAGAGAGGCTGAGAACAATAAGCACTGACATAAATATAAAGGCGATGGCCATTACACGACTGGTACTTAAACGGGCACCGTGTTCCATATAACAATCCTGGTATCAGTTCTATTTAATCCACTGCCGGAAACACGAATCGGGAACATTATGAAAAATACCGCGCAGCAGGGCTGTTGGCATATACCAGTAAATCAGGTCACGTAACCAGGAACTGCCCCGCCCTTTTTTCAGTTTTTTAATCCCGAAATAAACCAGAACCGCTGTACCAATACCGAACAGATATTTTGATGTTGTGATACCCCAGCCAACACAGATTGCTGCGGGGATCAGTTCATCCAGTGGCAGGCCAAACCAGCGGCTCTGGTTGGTCAGTGTTTCCGGGAAACGATATTTCTTAAGTTTATTCTCGTCTCCCGACATCGTTTTATTTCCTGTCAGAGGCCAACGACGGCCATACCCACAGCAATAAATACAGAGATGATGGCAAAACCGGCCAGGAACTTGACGTTTTTGGTCATCATGTACATGACAGCACCGACCAGAACTTCAGCCAGAACAACCCATTTAACAACACTGGAGTCCTTACCGAAGGTCGCCTTAACCGTGGTGTTACCGCTTGCCATCAGGTCCTGACCACTGCTGCCGGCGGCCATCGCCAGCTGCGGGAAGAACATCATCAGAACAGCAGCCGGGATCACAGCGCGAGCCAGGCGAAGCATATTCAGACGAGTGAATTTGGAAAAAAACGATTTCTTTTTGACGGGCGCAGAAGCACCCTGAACACTTAAAACGGCGTCCATATGATTCCTCTGTTTAATATTGATAGATAAAAACTAAAGTTCTTTAAATGTTGACTCGCTCTCTTCGGTCACCTCCCTGAATATTTCTTCGTTATAGAAATCAGGAAACCGTTTCAGATGATCTCTGAGACGGATCTGGACTTCTATCGTTTTACTTCTTCCACTACGATCTTTGGCCTTAATAAGTCGGTTATTTGTATCTTCATCGAGATACACCGAGACCGTTCTGCTTATACTGCCTCTCGCGTTACGCCTCCTCACTAAATTCACCTCTGTTTCCCGACTAATAAAATTATGATTGCACAGAAATCGTCGAAAAAAACACGCCAAAATTGGCGTGCCTTATTTAACATTTATTTAACAACATAAAATTCACGAATTATACTTAATAGCGAATCTATTTCTCCTTTATAGATACATGACACTCTGAATAAATCAAAGTGTTCAAAAAACTCTTTTATTTTCCGTTTAACTGGTTTAATTCGATCCTCAGATGCTCTGTCTGTAATACCCAATTCTCTGGCAATTGTTGCGTGACCAACACCCAGCATATAAAAAGAGAAAACAACCAATGTTCCTGGAGAAAGATCATTCCATATCGTTAATTGACCAGAAGTATTTGTATTACTTACACTCTGATTTAACGCAAAAAATGGATAATCAGGAAACGGATTAATTTGCCATAAAACAACAGATTCGTCATTATAAAAAGAAATATTCTCCATCCTTATCTGATAGATTTCGCCATGAAAATTAAAACGACGACAAAATGCAGAGCCATGTCCAAGAGCCTGGCATTCCAGTTCAAGTGATGAAAGAAAAATTTCAACCTGCAGACGTATATAACTCTCTCCGGATAAAGGTTTATCTTCTCTGGAAAAGAGTTCAATAAAAGCCCCATTGGCATAAAGGATTTTCCGGTTTTTGTTACGGACACAAACCGGAACGGGAGAATTTCTGTAGATATTCTGAACGTTAAGGATGTATTTATTTACAGATTGACTGTTAAGTGGCCTTTCTCTACGATCCAGCGCACACATAGGAACCTCCACTAAGGATTCTATGGACAGTCGATGCAGGGAGTTACAGCTCCCTGCATCGGCGATTTTCAGTTTCAATTTTCAACGTGGTATTAACCACGTAATCAATATACTAATTATCTGACGTATTGTCATCTTTTTGAATCATAAAAATTCTTATATTTGAACCAACTCAAACTTCATTTTCATTTATTCATCATCATTTTTTGGGAAAAACCGGTCCATCTCAACAGACACTTTCTCTCTGATATCGTCAACCATACTGGCATATTCAAACTTCGGGTTTCCGGATACATGAGGACTGAGAGACTCAATACCTAAAATCTTTGCCACCGTTGACTGTGTTTTTACAACACATTCAAGAAGAAGTTTATTAAACTCTGTCTGGTTAAATGCAGACTCTTTACGCTCCATCTGAGCGTCATATACACGGAGCCCTAATTCAAGAAGCATTGAAGCAGTTCCTGAAAGGCTTATATCTTTATCTCTTGCTCCCTCCTGACGACGCTTTTCAACAATCATGTTAATTTTTTCATGAACCTCATTACTGATATACAGATTTACTCTGGCCATAAGACAGTACCTTTTAGATTCTGAAATAAGAGTTTTATTTCATCTACTCATAGTATGGTCTGAAAAAAGAAGAGCACCCCTAGCAGCGCCCCTAGCAGCGCCCCTAGGGGCATACTATAAAAAAACGCACGGCGCTGCTAGGGGCGGCCCTAATATATCCAAATGTTTTTCATGAAAATTGTCAGCACTGACCCTAACAAGGGTTGTCATAGGGTCACTATAGGGTCGTCAACGACCCTATTTAATAATGTAAAATAAATTAAAATACATTGTTTAGAACATAAACTAATGATTTAAAAAACAAATCAGCAAAAACTTGTTTTTGCGTGGGGTGTGGTGCTTTTGGTGGTGAGAACCACCAACCTGTTGAGCCTTTTTGTGGAGTGGGTTAAATTATTTACGGATAAAGTCACCAGAGGTGGAAAAATGAAAAAATGGATGTTAGCCATCTGCCTGATGTTTATAAATGAGATCTGCCATGCCACTGATTGCTTTGATCTTGCAGGCCGGGATTACAAAATAGATCCTAATTTACTGAGAGCAATATCATGGAAAGAATCCCGTTACCGGGTTAATGCCATCGGTATTAATCCGGTAACGGGATATGGCAGCGGACTGATGCAGGTAGATTCCCAGCATTTTAACGAACTGGTCCGCTATGGAATTAAGCCGGAACATCTGACAACAGATCCCTGCATGAACATTTATACCGGTGCTTATTATTTGGCAATAGCCTTTAAAAAATGGGGCGTCTCCTGGGAGGCCGTTGGTGCATACAATGCCGGATTCAGGAAGACCGAACGCCAGAACCAGAGACGTCTTGCCTACGCATCAGATGTTTACCGGATTTATACCGGGATAAAAAGCAGTAAAGGTATCCGGATTCCGGCCACGAAAAAATCACTTCCGGAAATTAACAGCGTGCAGAACAATTAATCTTACAGACATTGTCAGATACCGGTTATGCCGCAAAAGCGGCATGGAAGGCCACACACAAAAATATCATATGAGTGACAATACTGACTGGCCGAAGCCCCGCGAAGCGGGAACCCATCTGATATATACCCGGTAACTGCGCAGCCTCCTGCCAGACCATTTTTCGCGGGCACAATATTTACAGACAACCGGAAAGCCAGTTGATGAAATTGAGGTATATCAGACGACACAGCGATGCCGAAGAATGATAATATAAGTAAAGCCCCGAAAATTTTTCGGGGCTTTACTTATATTATCACGACATCCACTTTCTGAACTGTTCGGCAATCATCCATAAAGCCTTGTTGATTCGGATATCACCATCAATACCTGTAATGGCTCTTGTCCTGGTATTTTTACCGGAGGTACTTCGCCCCGATAATCCACCTTTTATCATATTCTCCTGAACCCGCTGCCAGGTTATCCAGAGATCATTCTGTTTATCCTCCCGACGACGGGGGGTAATTATTTGTTCAGGCGTCACTGGCGTTTTATTTTCATCTTCATACCTGACTATCAGTGCAGTTCTGCCAAATAAATGTTGCTCATCACTGTTAAGATGAATTTCTTTCATCGCTCCATATTATCAGTGACCTTATCAAAGACACCGAGTACTTCATACGCTCCCTCGATAACCTGCCCAACAATATCACCTTTATGTGGAACGCGGATTTCGCCAAAATTATTTCCGCACACCAGGCCATTTGTGCAGACAAAACGAAAAATCCCGGGGATCATCTGATAACTGGATGAACCATCATGTGAATTAAGTAGGATAATTTCAGGAACTTCCTGCCCGTTAATATGCCCTTCCCTGCGAAGACGTAACATATGTTTACTGTATTCGCGACGTCCCAAATCACGAACCCGACTCTGGCAGGCAAAGAATGGCTGGAAACCTTCATCACGTAACTTATTGATGATATTGATTGTTGGAATATACGTATAACGTTCACTCCGGGACTCATGTTTATCACCGGAAAATACCGAAGGTACGAACTGCATTAATTCATCATCCGTTAAAGGACGTTCACGGCGGATGGAATTATACCGACCAAAACGGGAAGCTAATCGCATAACAGCTACTCCTTTATGAAAGGATAAATTTAATAAAAAATTTTTCCGCTTAATATCATCCCCCCCGATCTCCATTAACAAGATTGCAACAATCAGGAGGGATATTCATCACATCCGGTCAGCAGATCGCCCGGATATCGAGGCCGGCACGCTTAATCTGACGCAGGAACTGTTTGAAGTGATCGGCTTCCGCAATGTTGATATGGCGGAACTGCGTATCCACACCCCGGCTGAGCGCGTAGCTATAGCTGAAGGCCATCTTTTCCGGGTGGCTTTTGCGATATTTTTTCAGCTCAGTCAGGTTGCTGAATTCCAGGATGTCCCACTCTTCCCCGGTGTTTTTTTTCTTCCCGGCAACAAGAAGCGTGTACGACGCGGTGTTGACGTGGATATTTCGGGTACTCATCCTGCTTTCTCCTCTCTCTGGTTTTCAGCCCCCATCATCGGTTGAGTTTCGGGAGCCGCCGCAGGCCACAGCGCGACAGAGGCGGCGCGACCGGAACGGTCGCTGCAAGCCCGGGGTTTCGCGTCATGGATGGAAGTCCGCCAGGGCGGAGACAGCTCCGCAGGCTCCGTTCACGACAGCCCGCCCCGCCAGGGGGACGCCCGGGAAAGGCACAGGCAGAAGAAGAACAAGACAGACAGGAATCAGGGCAGCAGTAATCAGAGTCAGAACAGGAGGAAAAAGAGAATAATCACAGGGAAGGTGATGTGGTTTCCGACAGGTCATAAACAGAGAAGGCGGGGGAAAAGAACGGGCGCCGCAGGCGCACGTTCATCCCCGTTCCCGAAGGGAAACGGCCTTCCTGGCAGTCTGGTTGTTCATGCCAGTACAATGCCAGCAAGGAGAAAGGGGCCACCGGCGAACCAGCAGCCCCTTTATAAAGGCGCTTCAGTGCAGTCAGACCAGCATCAGACCTGAAAAGGCGGGCCTGCGCCCGCCTCCAGGTTGCTACTTACCGGATTCGTAAGCCATGAAAGCCGCCACCTCCCTGTATCCGTCTCTGTAACGAATCTCGCACAGCGATTTTCGTGTCAGATAAGTGAATATCAACAGTGTGAGACACACGATCAACACACACCAGACAAGAGAGCTGCGTGGTAGTTTCATGGCCTTCTTCTCCTTGCGCAAAGCGCGGTAAGAGGCTATCCTGATGTTGTCTAAGCATGCAGGGGCCTCGTGGGTTAATGAAAAATTAACTACGGGGCTTTTGTCCTTCTGCCACACAACACGGCAACAAACCACCTCCACGTCATGAGGCAGAAAGCCTCAAGCGCCGGGCACATCATAGCCCATATACCTGCACGCTGACCACACTCACTTTTCCTGAAAATAACCCGCTCATTCAGGCTACGGGTAATCCGTGTGATTGTTGTCGCATCACGCTGCCTCCCGGAGTTTGTTCGGCACCATCCACCGCTCCATCTCACGGACAGCGTGACCAGCCTCTCTTGCTGCAAGACTGGCTTCCGCAATAACCTGCCAGAATGGCATATCCTGCCACTGCCAGCGTTCCATTCCGGCCAGTGACGGAAAACGCTCGCCCCACTGCCAGAACAGGGTTTCCAGATCATGCTCTGCCACCCTGTCACTCCAGCGGGCATGCCAGCTTCCGACTGTTTCCGGTGAATGGAACGCCAGTTCGATTTCCGCCTGAGCGACCAGCGCCTGGTACGCACGGGCTTTCTGCTCTACCTCCCGTGCCTGCTGACGGCTGTACTTCTGCATGACCAGTGCGGATTTGTGGCGACTGCGCTCCCTGACACGGAACCGCACCGACGGGAACAGCCGCTCTGCTGCATCGCCGGGAAGGGGAAGAAGGCAGACCTCGCCCTGAGTTTCAATCAGCACATCGACTGCATACAGCCACTGAGAACGGTTGCCGCGCAGTTCTTCTGCGGTCAGGGACGGCATGAAAAATCGCAGGTCAGACAACGACATCCTGCGGCTTCCGTTCAGACAGCGGAAAAACGCCCCCGCATACGGATATTCCGCCAGCAAGTTTCCCTGATGGCGGCGTTTTTCCGTCTCCGCCACCGCCCGCCATGTGGCCTGTTGCTCTGCGCTGAGGGGAACCAGTGCCTGTGAACGTGCGCTCATGCCTGACCTCCTTCCGCCATCAGAATATGGATGATGTCGTTAACGCTGTACCCCTGCGTATCCAGTGACGCCGCCAGTGCCAGTGAATGGCTGACGGCTTCCGGTGCAAACCGCCGCTGTACCTGAATCACCGCAAACGGCTCACCACCGGCATTCACCAGAACCAGCACCCAGACCTGAGAGACATCGCCCGGTGAACATAACGCCAGGTGAAAACGTTCGTGGGCAGGCGTGAAACGGACCTGGACGGGGAAAAAGCCGCCAAACTCGCTGCCGTACTCGCCGTTCATCGTCCAGTTATCCGGCGCATCCAGCTCCCGCATCACGGCGTGAGTCAGCTCACGGCGTTCATCACTTCCGGCAGCCCGGATATCTTCATATTCCTGTGCGTTCATGGTCTGTAATACATTCAGGGTCAGTTCAGTTTTCATCACGGTATCTCCCTTGCTGCCGCCCCGTCTCCGGCGGGGCGGTGTGGTTGTTCATCAGGCGGCATCGGCCTGGTTGTCACGGTATTCCGTGGTTTCCGTCTCTGCCTGTGGACGTAGTGCACACATCCAGCCAGGCACCCAGCGGTTGTCTTTCATATGGAACTCTGCATGTTCAGCCGCATCACCTTTCTTCATCTTCTCTGCGTCCCGTGCGGCACCGGACAGTCCGGCATCATTCAGGGCTGCGATAATCTGCGGCTTTTTCAGGTGTCCGAAGAAGTTTGCTTTTGTCGGCTGCCACCAGTCGCGCATGTGAAAACCGATGGCGCTCTCCAGCGTGTCCAGCGGGCTGCGTGACGTGTGACCACACTCGCGGGTCTGGACTCCGTTAAGACTGCACGCGGTACAGAAGCTGAGCAGGGATAACAGCACCTCCTGGCTGAGTGACAGGAACGTCGTCATGTCCCGTGACCATCCCTCCGGCAGCCTGTCTCTTGATCAGATCTCCTGATCAAGAGACTTCATCACCAGGTAACCCTCAACCATATCCTGAAGTCTGAACCAGCCATCCCACATGACTACCCAACCGGGGCGACCTGTGCGTTTGCTGTCATGCCATCGCCCCAGTTTCGCCAGTTTCAGACAGGCCCATTTCAGTGTCGGCATCTGTGACGGAAGCGGTTTTCCTTCCAGCTTAACCCACAGCAGTTTCCACTCTGTCGGCGTCAGTATTTTCTCACAGCTGTCATTTTGTGTTTCTTCACTGATACCGCCCTGCCGCAGGCCCAGCACCCGCACCGCGATAAACGCCTTGATAACCACCATGCGCTCGAGGTTATCCCGGGTCTGCATTCGCAGCGATTCCACACATGTACCACCACTTTTCCACGCCTTGTGGTATTCCTCTATCAGCCAGCGTCGCTCGTAATGGCTGACGATACGTCGCGCATCGGCGGCACTCGCCACTTTTTCTGACGTCAGCAGATGCCAGCAGGCGCCGTCCTCTGCCTGCTCCCGGCAACAGACATACGTGAGCGGGAGCGCCTGGCCGCTGTTGTCGGGATTTTTTATGCTGACTTCGCTGTAACTGATGAACATCCGGGCCTGGCGGGCTGCCCGCCCGCCTTTTTGCATCACATTCAGCGTGTGGCTTCCCGCGGTTGCTAGGACTTCCGGCAGTTCGAAGAGCTTGCCGGGTGCTTCTTCCAGCCGGCGATTCTGTGCTGCACGCACCACGAAGCGCTGCCCGTGGCTGACTTTATAATGCAGGTAATGCCAGATATCCGCTTCCCGGTCACAGACAGTGATTACCCGTTTCTGTATCTCCCCCAGCCGTTCGGCCATGCGCTCCGAAGCCTGCTGCCA
>OKWA01000648.1_pt1 | contig 16486 bp, 13 predicted proteins | sample 1606861 | NCBI WGS metagenome assembly OKWA01 (sample SAMN03281007, study PRJEB24777) | human gut metagenome | isolation source: fecal sample PR166 from 1 month old female Malay infant, vaginally... | reverse complement strand
CCGGAGCCATTGATCACGTTCGACGCAGTTTTGAGCGATACACCGGCGGCCTGAGCGACATCGCGTAGCGTCACTCGACGCTTGGCTGTTTTCTCGTCGCTCATGCCGCGCTCCTCCATCCGGACAACATTGCCATTCTAACGCGGTCTAGCAGGACGTTTTAGCGATAAGAATAGCGTTACGGTTCAGCGTATATCCGACGGCATCCGTCTCGCAACGGTGGGCGATGATGGGCTTGCCTTCCACACCGTTGATGGCGACGGGCTGGTTTGAGCGGTTGAGGTAGAAATCGAAGCGGGTGGAGCCGTCTGCGGATCGGCGGATGGTGTGCAGGATGCGGGGATCTGTGGTGGGATAGGTTGGAGTTTGACCACCCTCAGTCGGCTGCGCCGACAGCTCCCGCCAGCGGGAGCCAAGTGCTTTGAGCAGCTGGGCAATGTCATGACGGTTGAGGTCGCAGCCCACGTAGATGGCGGTACCGTTGCCATAGGGGTGGCTGGTGATGGCGGGGGTGCGCTCCAGCTCCCAGTCGGCGGCGGACTCACCCGTGTAAGAGGCGAGCACTGTGGTGTCCGCGGCTACGGAAGTCACGTCGTTCTGCCACAGGCGGGTCGTCAGACCGTTGGACAGGCTAATTTCGCTGGGCTCGCCTTCGGCTTCTTCACCGAGGATGTTGAATTCTTCGCTGCGGATGCCGAGCATGTCGCGTAGGAGGCCATTGCCGGCACCTGGGTATCCGCCGAGCCCGATGTGGAAGTACTCGTCGACCAGGCCAGTGGCGTAGCCGACGATGACGGTTCCGCCGGCCTTCGCGAAGTCGGCGATACGGCGAACGTCTTCGTCGGACAGGCTGAGCACGGTGGGCAGCACGATGGTTTTGTAGTCAGTCCAGTCGTAGGCGAGCGGCACCACGTCCGCGCGCAGCCCGGCATCCAGGAAGCCGCGGTACCAGTCGCGAACGTCGTGCCAATGGTTGAGTTTCATGCTGGGCAGGGTTTCGGAGCGTGTGGCCCATTCGGATTCCGCGCTGAACAGGATCGCTGTGCCGGCACGCTCGAGCTCAGTGCCCTGCAGCCCGGCGTCGGAGAGAGTCTTCAGCGCCTTGCCGAGCTCGCATACGCCGCGGAAGACCTTCGTGTCGGCGCCCGCGTGGGGCAGCATGGCGGAGTGGAACGCCTCGGCGCCGGACACGGACTGCCGCCATTGGAAGAAGCAGATGGCGTCGGCGCCCATGGCCACGTGGGCCAGGGAGTCGCGCATAAGTTCGCCGGCCCGTTTGCGCGCGTTGAGCGGCTTCCACTGCACGGCTGAGGTGGAGTGCTCCATCACGTACCACGGCTTGCCCAGCGCGAGGGAGTCCATGAGCGCGTCCGAGCAGGCGAGCTCGTCCAAGTGGGATTCGCCTTCATGGAAGTAGTGGTCGTTGGACACGAAGTCCACCTCGCCGGCCCATTTGGCGTAGTCCATGACGCACTGGTCGGTGGAGACCATGAAGTTCGTGGTGAACGGCTTGCCGGGGCAGATCTGCTCGATGGCGTCACGTTCGGCCTTGTAGAAGTCGAGCAGCATGTCGTTGCCGAACCGCTCATAGTCGAGCTGCTGCGGCGGGTTGACCATGGCATCGCCGCCCATGTGACGCGGCAGCAACACCTCGTCGAAACTGTTCACGTGCTGCGACCAGAAGGCCGTGCCCCACGCCTCGTTCAACGCGTCGATGGTACCGTACTTGGCCTCGCACCACGTGCGGAACGCGGCCAAGGCGTTGTCGGAGTAGTCGTAGCGGTTGTTCCAGCCGTATTCGTTGCCCATGTGCCAAGCGGTCACATACGGGTTGTCCTTGTAGTGTTCGGCAAGTTTGCGGCACAGGCGCAGCGCGTATTCCTTGAACACCGGGCTTGTGGGCTGCCACGACTGGCGTGAGCCCGCGTTGACGATATGACCATACCGGTCTACCGGCAGCACCTCTGGATGGGATTCGTACAGCCACAGCGGCGCGGTGGCGGTGGCGGAGGCCAAGTCCACGGCGATGCCGGCTTTGCCGAGCCTGTCGATCACATGGTCGAGCCACTCGAACGTGAACGCGCCCTCGACCGGCTCGATCTTGTCCCAGCTGAAGATTGCCAGCGATACGACGTTCACGCCGGCCTCACCCATGAGACGGATATCCTCGTTCAACGTCTCCTCGGGCCACTGGTCCGGGTTGTAGTCGCCGCCGAACGCGATGCCGCGGCCGGATTCCGTCAGCAGGGACGGCCACCTAAATGCTCTACGAGTAGTCATATTAATCAAATCCTTTATTGTATCGGCTCATGGCCGGTGCTGTGTTTGCCGGTTTTGGGCTTTGGCTCCCCTCAGTCTCACTGCGTTCGACAGCTCTCCTCAGAGAGGGAAGCCAAGACCCCATTTCTCCAGCTCCCCTCTCTGAGGAGAGTCAGAGGGAGTAGCAACTACTCCTTGACGGCGCCTGCGGCGAGGCCGGACTGCCAGTACTTCTGCAGGCACAGGAACGTGCTGATGCGGAAGAACTTGGCGCCGTGCAGCTTCATCGAATCCAGGGCGAGGGCCATGGCGGCCGACAGGAACAGCATGATCGGCACCTGCACGCAGGTGAACAGCGCCACACGACCCACGGACGACCAGAACTGGCCGTCCTGCAGCAGGCGCGCGTAGTTCTCGACCCCGACGAACCTCGTGCCGCCGATCATCTGCTTCTTGAAGAAGCTGATGTAAATGGCGTACACAATCGGAATAATGAACACGAACACGAACACCACCGTGAACGGCCACATGAACTTCCATCCACGCCAATCGGCCTTATGCTTGTTGACGCGGGCCTCGGCCGTGTGCAGATCCGCCTCCTCAGGCAGGATTCCCACCGTTGGCTGCGAGGCTGCGGCCATTGTTTGATCGGACATAATCGATTGCTTTCTTGGGATACGGATTGCTGTGCTGCGCCCGCTATCAGGGGGGTCGCTCGATTGGAGCGGTCACGTCAGGTGAGGGCATGGGAAAGCGGGGACACTGGGGAGCATCCCCGCTGTGGGAGATCGGGCGGCTAGGCGGAAGGAGAGTGGCCTAGCCGCAGGTTTTGATTGTTGGTCAGTGCCGGATGTACCGGCAATAGATCGGATTGTGTCACTTGACGGTGACGTTGTAGCCCTGCTGCTTGCCTTGCTCGGCCAGCTTCTTGGCGTAGTTCTGGAGTGCTTCCTCCAGGGTGATGTCGCTGGAGTAGGCCTTGGAGACTTCGTCGCCGTAAGCGGTCTGGGCGTACGGGTTGTACGGCAGGTACTGGAACTTCTCGGTCGGGCGCTGAGCCGCGGCGGAAAGGACTTCGTTGACGTTCTGACCGCCGAAGTAGTCGTTGGTCTTCTTGTTGGACTCGGTGGTCGGGTCGGTGAAGGAGTCGGACTTCAGGATCTTCTTCAGGGACGGGAAGGTACCGGTGTCGGCCATGGTCTGAGCGCCCTTGCCATGAGTCATGTACTCAACGAGCTTGTAGGCAGCGGCCTGGTTCTTGGACTGCGAGGTGACGGCAAGTGCGGAGCCACCGTCTTCGGCGGAGACTTCCTTGCCGTCCTCCCACTGCGGCAGCTGGGCGACGCGCCAGTTGCCGGCCTGATCGGGGGCGCCGGTCATGAGGTTGATCGGCATCCAAGCGCCGATGGTCAGGGAGGCGAGGGTGCCATCGTTGAGCTCGCGGTTCCAATCATCGGACCAGTTCGGGGTCTTGGTGTCCACGAGGTCTTCGTCGATGAGCTTCTGGACGAATTGGATATAGCGCTGCATGCCCTCGTCCTTGGTCATGTTGATAGTGATGTTCTCGCCATCGACCTTCCACGGCTGGGCGCCGGCCTGCCAGATCTGGGCGGTGAAGGGCTGGTAGTCGTTGGACGTGCCGGCAAGGTTGGTGATGTAGGAGCCGATGGCGCGAATCTTCTTGGCGGCCTCGTAGTAGTCGTCCCAAGTCTTGATGGACTCGCCGTCCACGCCGGCCTTGTCGAACACTGCCTTGTTGTAGAAGAACATTTCAGGGCCGGAATCAATCGGCAGAGCGTACGGCTTGTTGTTGTACTGGAGCTTGTTCCACGGGCCGGCGGCGAAGTCGTCGGCGAGCTTGTCGGCACCGAACCGGCTCAGATCCACGAGGCCATCGGTGACGGCGAACTGGGTGACGGTCGGATCTTCGAGCATCACGACATCCGGGGCGCCATTGCCGGCGGCGATGGCGTTGGAGAGCGCGGTGGAGGTCTTCTCGGCGGTGCCGGTGTTGTTGAACTTGACGGTGATGCCGGGGTTGGCCTTCTCGAAGTCAGCGAGGATTTCCTTCATCGAGTTGCCGGAATCCCAGCCCCAGAACACGAGTTCGGCCTTGTCGGCGTCACCCTTGTTGACGCTGTTGTCGTTGCTGCTGCCGCAGGCGGCGAGACCGACGAGCGTGGCCACGGCTGCCGTTGCCGCGATGACCTTCTTGGTGTTGCGCATGTTATCTCCTCCTGGACCATTGGAGTTGGCTTGCGGGTGGTTGGCTTTCTTCCGACTGGCTTCCGGTTTTCGTCCGGTTACTTCTCGGTTATCTTCCGGCTGTCTTTGGCTGCCTTCCGATTGCCAAAAACGAATCGACTGCTGCGTTGGATTTCAATTCGTTTGGCCGCTTGCGAAGTCTCCTCTGGCCACCTTTCCTTGGGGTGTTTTCTTTGGTACACCCGTGTACCAATACCTAAGATGATACACCTGTGTACCAATTTGTCAAAATCACCCAACACGCCTGATTTTCTCGCCTTTTCCACGCTTTCCACGTGAGCAAATCTCCAGTCGAACAGCGACTTGTCTCAGAGGCTCTTCTCCCCTCCCCCAACGTGAGTAGGTCCCGACTCTCAGCACACCACCAAATAACGCGTAGCATGCTCGTGAGTCTCCAACACCACACACCACGGCGCGATTCCACCACTCAGCCGCCTCACTAATGCCCACATTTGTAGATATTCAACGCCATATGACAAGAATCTGACCAGTATGAACAGGCACCCCCATAGCTGTATTGAGAGGAAGAGCACATGGCGGGCCTATTTCAAGCTGCTTCCAAGCAGCGCAATCCCTTGGGAACAACCATACGTACTCACGGATCAGGCAAATATACGTTCGGTCTGGCCTTAAGAGCCGGCCAATATCCGCGGTCTGCCTGCCTTTCCCTATCAGCTCCTCGCGGTATGCGGCATCTTCCTGACCAATGTCATCAACTACATCATCGCCTCCTACGGTTCCAGAAGCTGGGATGTCAACACCGGTTGGCGTTGGATGCTGGGGCTGGGTGCGATTCCGGCCGCCGCGTTCCTGCTCTCCATGGTGCGAGCACCGGAAAGCCCACGATTCCTCATTCAAGCCGGCAGAACCGAAGAGGGATTCGCGGTGCTCGAACACATCATCGGCACCGAACAGGCACGCCTTCGCACTGACGACATCCATGCATCGGTCAAACTCGAAACCGAAATGTCGCATGAATTTCACGACCTGTTCCGCCCGGGGCTGTGGAAGGCGCTCGTCATCGGCGCTTTGATCAAGGCGTGAATGCTGCGTTGCGTTACTGCATTGCCATGTTGCCATGTTGCCGCGTTATTGCATCGCTACGTTGCCGCGTTGCCACATCACATTGCATTGCCGCATTGCTGCGTTGCCGCATCACATATCGCAACACAAACGCAGCAACGCAATGACAACCGGAGATGGCATCGCCGCCACCCGCGAGGAACCGCAATGCAACGCGGTAACGTAACGCAATGCGATGTGATTCCCGCGTAGTTACAGGCAGTTACAGATTGAGTACCGCATCAGCAATGCGCATAGCGGATTCGCGGTGGGAGACCAGCACCACAGCCGCGCCGCGCTCCTTGTCTGCATGCTGCTCACCCACGGCCATAGCGTGAATGGAACGTAGAATAATAGCCTCGTTCAAAGCATCCAAACGGCTGGTCGGCTCGTCGAAAAGCACCAGATCAGCATTGCGCAGGAACACACGAGCCAAACCGATACGCTGGCGTTCACCTTCGGATAGACGGTCGCCCAGCTCGCCTACCTGAGTATCAAGGCCATCGGGCAAGGAATCAATGAGATCAAGCACGGAGGCCTTGGCGAGAGCCTGACGCAAACGAGCGTCGAGACCGTCAGATGCTGCCACCCGAACGGCATCGTCCTCTGCCGATTGCGCCGCCAACCGCTGCTGTCGGGAATCAACGGTCTTGGCACCCACTTCCCCATTGCCTGCAACATTTGCAGCTTCAACCTCGGACTCAGGCAAAGTAATCAGCAGATTGTCTCGGATAGAGCCATCAAACAGGTGGGTTTCCTGGCTCATCATGGCCTGAATACGTCGGCGAGCATGCACATCGACCTCGGGCAGCGGCGTGCCGGACAACGTCACCTGACCGCGCTGCGGATCCCAGTAGCGCAGCAGCAGCTTGAGCATGGTGGACTTGCCCCGGCCGGACGGCCCCTGGATACCCAGCACGCCATGTTGCGGCACGTCAAGCGAGAAGTCGGACAAGACTTCGCGCTCCCCCGCATATGCAAAGGTGACGTCATCAAGACGCATGCCCATATACTCCTGCGGCACAACAGTGCCGTTCTCGGTCACAGCGGGCACCTCGTCCATCAGTCCGAACAGTCGGCTAGCGGACGCGAAGGTCTGAGTCAGGTTAGCGGGCAAGGCGGCGAGCGCCAAAGTCGGTCCGAACGAGCTGGCGAACAGCACGAAGGCGGCAATCAGAGCCGGAATGCTCTGCGGGTTCGCGCCGGCACAGGCAATAGCCACGGCGTCCGAAGCCGCTACGAGCACAGCCACCAAGAGTCCGCTGATTCCGGTGAAACGGCCGTTGACCTTGCTGAGTTTGGCGTGATCCTTCCACAACGCATGGGTACGGTCCTCGATGGCCTGCGCACGTTCCTCGCCGCGGCCAAATCGGATGATTTCGTCCAGGCCGCGCATGTCATCGAGCATCACATTGTCGAGTTCTCCGGCAGCGCCACGGATGGCAGGGCCAAGGTTACGTACGCCGGTGGCAAAGAATCGCGGCACAAGGATGCCGATAACCAGGTGGGCAGCAATCAACGCCAGCGCCATCCATGGGCTTAGGGTGGCGGCCACAATCGTGTAGATGATGGTGGAGGTTACCGCGATGGCCACCGGACTGATGGTGTGGGCAAAGAAGATCTCAAGCAGTTCCACATCGGTGGTCAGCATAGCGATAAGGTTGCCCTTACCTTTGCCCGCGAGCTTGGCCGGCGCCAGTCTGCGCAACGCGGCGAACGCCTTGGAACGGAAGAGTGCGAGCAGATGGAATGCCACATTGTGGTTCAGATATTGTTCGACGTATCGGGTGATACCACGCAGAAGAGCACAGATAATCATCATGATGACGGCGGGCGCAACACCCATGCCCCACACCGGATTACCGGTAAGTGCAGATGCCGCGATAATGCCGAACACGGGCAGGAAGGTGGACGAAAGATGGCCGATGGTGCCGGCGGTGGAGGCCACTGCCATCAGTCCTGCCAGCGGTCGGGCTTCCTTAAGCAGTCGCCTGATCACTTGGAATGTGCTCATTTTGGAAGACGAATCGCTATTTGCAGCACCAGCCGGAGTCTCAGCCGAGGCCTGCTCACTCCCGCCAGCGGAAGCCGTCGGCAAAGCTGACTGCAGGTGGTCAACCGTCATACCCGCCTCTGCGCTTACACGCGCTGCGCCGCCCTCAGTCCGACTGTCGTCGGACAGCTCCTGCTTGCGGGAACCAACCTGCAGCACACGCCGAGCATGGCCTTCTCCGAAGTTCTCAATATCTGCCTGCGTGGCAAACAGCTTGGCGTAGACGCCGTCCGCCGTCATCAGCTCGGTATGGGCGCCCCTCTCAACCGACTTGCCGTGTTCGAGCACCACCACTTGGTCAGCGTGTTCGGCGTTGGCCATGCGATGGGTGATCATAATAACTGTCTTGCCGCGGGATTGTGCCAATTCGCGAATTGTATCCAAGATCAGCTCTTCGGATTCCACGTCAACGCTGCTGGTCGCCTCATCGAACACAAATACCGGCGAATCATGCAGGAGCGCACGGGCGATGGCGATGCGCTGGCGCTGGCCGCCGGACAGGTTGGCGGCATCGGACTCAATCGGCATGTCCAGTCCGTTCGGCTGTGCGTGCACGAAGGCGGCAATGCGCGCCTGCTCGAGCGCGGACCACAGACGGGAGTCCACGGAATCCGGCGAATCAGGAATCTCGTCATCGGGCAAGGCCATCAGAAGATTCTCGCGCAATGTGCCCGCAAACAGATGGCTGCTGGCACCAATCACAGTGACGGCTCCAGCCAGTGTTTCGCCTGACAAATCGGATACCTCGACGCCGTTCAGCGTGAGCGAACCTCGGTAACCGGCCAGTGTACCGGCAAGCAGCGAGGCGGCCGTGGACTTGCCGGAACCGGAGATGCCAACAATGGCGGTGAACTGACCGGGCTGTGCGGCGAAGGTGATGTTGGTAAGCGCAGGAGCGACGGCGGAATTGGGGCTGGTTTCACCTTGCTTATCGGCCTTTGCGGATGCGGACTTGGAGTCGCCATGCCCGGCATCATCATAGGAATAGCCGACGTGATCGAAGCGGACCGTCAGACCGTCGTCAGCGGAATCGGAATCGTTGGCCGGCAGAGTTGCCGTGCCATGCTCGGGCTCCGGGGTGTCCAGCAGAGCGAAGATGCGCTTGGTGGAGGTCATGCCGTTCATCGCCACGTGGAAGAACGAGCCAAGCTGACGCATGGGAATAAAGAATTCGGCGGACAGCAGCACAATGAACAGCAGACCGGTAAGAGACAGCGGGTAGCCCACCCCGAACGGGATGAGATAGTGCAGGCCGTATGCCGCGTAGGCAAGCACACCAGGCAGATGTGAGGCTAGTGCGATTGGCGACCAGCCGGACGCACCATTGGCAAAAGCATCGCCAATATGCGCGTATTGCCATAACGCCACACCGACGCCGGCCGCAGCACCGCCGTAGGCCACTATGTCCATGGCGGTCAGCGAACGCAACTGAATCTGCAACACCCGCATGGTCATCACGCGGAAGCCTTCGGCTTTCTTGTCCATCTCGATGGCGGCGTGCTCGTCGGCGTCGAAGTTTTTCAGGGTCTCAAGGCCTTGGAGATTGTCGAGGAACGCGGCGCCCATATCGGTGTAGCGCACCCAGTACTTCTTGAAGGCGCGGGCGGCGGTCATGGAGACGATGCCGGTCACGATGATGATGAGCGGCGCGCAGACCAGCATGACGGCAGCAGCGGGCACGTTAATCGGCGCAATGGCCACGAACAAGGTGATTGGCGCAAGAATCGCATAGAAGAGCTGCGGCAGGAACAGTTCAAAGAAGCTTTGAATCTGTTCAACACCTTCGCCGGCGGATTGCACCACATCCGAGGTCTTGATGCGGGTTTTGTAGGACGGGCCGAGTGCCACCATTTTGCGGTACAGCTTGGATCGCAAAGCCAGTTTGACTCGTTCGGCGGCTTCGGTGCCGAGGCGGGTGGCATGCGTGGTGGCCGTGTACCGAACCACTATGCAGACCAGAGCAAGCAGCGCGTAAATCATGACGTCGCCAGCCATGGGCAGCACATCCGCGCCGTGCTGATCAGACAACGGCACGGGGCAGGCCACGCCTTGCGAAGTGCCGCCGCATTGGAGCAGCGGCGGTGCCACAGCGGTCAGCAAGCTGTTCAGCAGCATTACCAGCGACAGCATAAAACCAATGTTGGCAAACAGACCTACCCACATCAGTGCCACTTTGCCGGCTATGAGTTTTTTCAAGCCGGGCGCCAATTGGAACAGTCGTTTGTCGAACATGGTTCGTTTCCCCTCGCCGTGTTGACTGCCGCGTTATTGCAGTAGGTCTCGTCATACGTCCAGTCGCGTGTGCCACCGACCGCATACCCATACACACCGGTGGGGCACATTGCGCGCAATCCTATTACCCTAGGCAAAAGCGCATATACACGCCAGACCTTCGACTGAGACAACCGTCACACCAAATTTCCGTTCCCGAATACGAATCCGCACAATGCGGAGCACTCTTTTCCTGAAAATAGAATTTGCGTATTTGCCCGGCATCGCACAGTCGCGGCCACGTCCACACCCACGGCCACGCCCCGGCCACAGTCGAGGTCGCAACCACAGCCATAAATCCCGTTTTCACAGTTACAAGGCACCGATTCCACTGCCCAATGGCCTATCTCCGTTTCAAGGGGCGGATTTCGGTGTCTCCGGAGGTCTATCTCCGTTTCAAGGGGCTGCTTATCCATGAAACCGCAAGTAGTAACGGCTTTATACCAACGTCATTCCGCCATTTTGGGTCAGTTTCTACTTGGGCATCAGCCCCTTGAAGCGGAGATAGACCTCCGGCAAAGGCCAAATCCGCCCCTTGAAACGGAAGTAGGCATCCCCACGAAGCGAAACCGGCCCGTGTGACTGCGCCAACGCCCTCTGGCGGCGGTTGCTCTTCACCTATTCCATGCAAAAGAGGCATGAAAAAGCCGTCTGCGCGCAACTTTCCGAAGAAAATTACGCTACAAACGGCTATTCACATAGAGCAAGCAAGCAGCTGGGAATCAGTGCTGCTTCTGCGCGTTGGCCAGCGCTTCGGCTGCGGCCTTGGTGGCGATGGCACGCTCCTCGGCACGGGCGAGCGCGGGCCAGCTCGGCCTCGGCGGCCTTGATGTCGGCCTCGGCCTGCTTGAGGTCGGCGGTGGCACGCACCACTTCGAGCTGCGCGTTGGACCGCTTCTCGCCCTTCGGCTTCCACAGATCGGCGATCTCTTCCAGCGTCTTGTCCTTGGTCTCAGGCACGAAAGTGACCACACCAAGGAAGCAGATCAGGTTGGTGCAGGCAAACACGAGGAAGGTGCCCATACCGCCAATGGAGCTAATCAGCATCGGGGTGAACTGGCCGATGGCCCAGTTAGTGGCCTACAGAAACACGGTACAGATACCGGTGGCGCGGCCACGCAGGTAGGTCGGGAAGAGCTCCGGAATCATAATCCACGGAATCGGGCCCATCGAGAAGGCGAAGCAAGAGGTGAAGCACATCACGAAGATGAGCATGCGCAGCTGGTAGTTGTTCGCATAGGAGAAGGAGATACCGAGGGCGAACAGCACCATGAGGCCGGAGCCGACCGCCATGAGCTTCTTACGGCCGGCGGTATCAATCAGGTACATGCCCACCACGGTGAACACGAGCTCGATGTCGCCCCCAGCCCGTACGGATCCCTAAATGAGACTTTGTGGCAAATCGTTGTCAAACCGTTATCTTTCATACAAATTGCGCCAAGCCACTTACACAATTGATGCACTGTGTTACTCGCACGGCGCCAGGCGACTGGCAATACATCCACGGTTCTGGACAACCGATGTAGGACGGATTTTGCGGACATTCAAAATAAAAAAGAATGTGGAGGTAACAGACAATGGCAAAGACAATTTTTGAGGAAATGGGCGGCAAATATCAAAGGCAAGGCGATTACTTAATACCGTGTTTGACTGTACCCGCCGAAGAAGAACAGCCGATAGGCATCTGGGGACAGCGGCATTTGGATTATCTGAAGCATCACTGTAAAGTTACATACACCAATCTTCTTACAAGCGGCAGACTTAACGCTTACCTTGCCGACATTGACAGACAGGCACAGGAACGCTTTGAAAGGCTCATAGAGGGTATGAAACAGGCACAGGGCATAACGGAACAGCTAAAGGCAGAAAACGCCTTAGAATGGACAGGATGCCTCAATAACATAAGGGCTTGTGCGAGGGAGATTGTGGAAAAGGAAATTATTTTATGGTTTAAACAGATGATTAGTGGCAGGGGGAAATCCTGCCGCTTTTTCTGCTTTAGTTTGTCAGCTTGACAAATAAAGGGTTAAGGAATATAATTAGATTCAGTATTATACAAGGAGTTAATAAATATGCGGCAAGGTATTCTTAAATAAACTGTCAATTTGATAGTGGGAACAAAAAGTAGCAGTCCCGTTTCACTTTTAATATGGGGCTTAGTTTTTTGTACCCAGTTTAAGAATACTTTTATCATGTAATTTTATATGCCCGAAAACATATAAGTGTTTTGGGGCTATTGGAGTTATTTACCCAGTGATAGGAGTATTTATCACTGGGTATTTTTATGCCCTTTTTTGGGTGTTGATAGGAGGAAAATCACATGAAAATAATTAACTTAGGCATTCTGGCTCACGTTGACGCAGGAAAGACAACATTAACGGAAAGTTTATTGTATACCAGTGGTGCAATTGCAGAACTAGGGAGCGTAGATGAAGGCACAACAAGGACAGATACCATGAATTTGGAGCGTCAAAGGGGAATCACTATCCAGACAGCAGTGACATCTTTTCAGTGGGAGGATGTAAAAGTCAACATTATAGATACGCCAGGCCATATGGATTTTTTGGCGGAAGTATACCGTTCTTTATCCGTATTAGACGGAGCAGTATTATTAGTTTCTGCAAAGGATGGCATACAGGCACAGACCCGTATACTGTTTCATGCACTACAGACAATGAAGATTCCGACAATTTTTTTCATCAATAAAATTGACCAAGAGGGGATTGATTTGCCAATGGTATATCGGGAAATGAAAGCAAAGCTTTCTTCGGAAATTATAGTGAAGCAAAAGGTTGGGCAGCATCCCCATATAAATGTAACGGACAATGACGATATGGAACAGTGGGATGCGGTAATTATGGGAAACGATGAACTATTAGAGAAATATATGTCAGGGAAACCGTTTAAAATGTCAGAACTGGAACAGGAAGAAAACAGGAGATTCCAAAACGGAACGTTATTTCCCGTTTATCACGGAAGCGCTAAAAACAATCTGGGGATTCGGCAGCTTATAGAAGTGATTGCCAGTAAATTTTATTCATCAACGCCTGAAGGTCAATCTGAACTATGCGGGCAGGTTTTTAAGATTGAATATTCAGAGAAAAGGCGGCGTTTTGTTTATGTGCGTATATATAGCGGAACATTGCATTTGAGGGATGTTATTAGAATATCTGAAAAAGAGAAAATAAAAATCACAGAGATGCGTGTTCCGACAAACGGTGAATTATATTCATCCGATACAGCCTGCTCTGGTGATATTGTAATTTTACCAAATGATGTTTTGCAGCTAAACAGTATTTTGGGGAACGGAATGCTGTTGCCGCAGAGAAAATTTATTGAAAATCCTCTCCCTATGCTCCAAACAACGATTGCAGTAAAGAAATCTGAACAGCGGGAAATATTGCTTGGGGCACTTACAGAAATTTCAGATGGCGACCCTCTTTTAAAATATTATGTGGATACTACAACGCATGAGATTATACTTTCTTTTTTGGGGAATGTGCAGATGGAAGTCATTTGTGCCATCCTTGAGGAAAAATATCATGTGGAGGCAGAAATAAAAGAGCCTACTGTTATATATATGGAAAGACCGCTTAGAAAAGCAGAATATACCATCCACATAGAAGTCCCGCCAAATCCTTTCTGGGCTTCTGTCGGGTTGTCCATAGAGCCGCTCCCTATTGGAAGCGGAGTGCAGTATGAAAGCAGAGTTTCACTTGGATATTTAAATCAATCGTTCCAAAATGCGGTTATGGAGGGGGTTCTTTATGGCTGCGAGCAGGGGCTGTATGGATGGAAAGTGACAGACTGTAAAATCTGTTTTGAATATGGATTGTATTATAGTCCTGTAAGTACCCCCGCAGACTTTCGGCTGCTTTCCCCTATCGTATTGGAGCAGGCTTTAAAAAAAGCAGGGACAGAACTATTAGAGCCATATCTCCACTTTGAAATTTATGCACCGCAGGAATATCTCTCACGGGCGTATCATGATGCTCCAAGGTATTGTGCAGATATTGTAAGTACTCAGATAAAGAATGACGAGGTCATTCTGAAAGGAGAAATCCCTGCTAGATGTATTCAAGAATACAGGAACGATTTAACTTATTTCACAAATGGGCAGGGAGTCTGCTTGACAGAGTTAAAAGGATACCAGCCAGCTATTGGTAAATTTATTTGCCAACCCCGCCGCCCGAATAGCCGTATAGATAAGGTTCGGCATATGTTCCACAAGTTAGCTTAACAGCTTGCAAAAGTCATATAAAATGAGATTTGAAAGGATTAGAGACTAATTATGATGAAATGCGAATGGATATTGTGTCCTGTTTGTGGGAGCAAAACCCGTAATAAAATTAGGAAGGACACTGTTTTGGAGAATTATCCCCTTTATTGTCCAAAATGCAGACAAGAAAGATTGATTAAAGTTGACAACTTGAAGATAACTGTCATCAAAGAGCCAGACGCTTAAGACGCAGAGCCGATGAAATTGTGGAACAATTCACGAATCATCGGCTCTTTTTGTTTCGTATTTGAAAGAACAAACTCACCAAATAAAAAAAACGATATTCGGGTGGGTTATTTTGTTATACCCTAAATTACCCTCTGAATTTGTTTTTAAATTTGGAGGGATTTTTTTATGTCCTTTTTTCGGGCAGTTATCTATCTGCTCATACGAAGCAAAATTTATCAATACATAGCATATCAGAGAACGGCAGGAAACCAGTTAAAAAAATTTCTGCCTATGCAACGGTACTTCCTGCCTTGAAAGTAGAAGTACAATCTCCATACAATAGAATTACTATTTCCTATAACCGTAAAGGTCACAGAGCCTTTGCGGTTTTTCTTTTGTCGATTTTTGTTGGAAAGTGCCGTAGGGCTGTTTCTGATATGCGGTGTCGTTCTCCGCCTCTCCATCTGGATTTTTTACATTTCAAAAATTCAGATGGGAGGTATTTATGGTGAAATATGCACCAAGAAAGGTATTTATCAAAGAAAGCGGCAGATATGTGGAACTGTCCTACATGGATTTCTGCCGCCGCAGGGAATCCGACCAGACCTACATGGACAAGCTGTTTATTCCCGTTCAAGGCTGTCTGCTTGAAGTCGTGAGGGAGCAATACACGGACTTCTACCGAGATAAGGAACGGTGGCGTTATCTGAAAAAATTAGATACGAAGAACAGCTTGCTTTCTCTGGATGGATTTACGGACAGCGAGGGGAAGCCTTTAGACTTTATCGCTGATGAAGCGGCGGACATTGCGGAAACCGTTGTCAATGCGGTTATGGTGGACAGGCTGAAAGCCGCCCTGCCTTTGCTGTCGGATAGTGAACAGGAATTGATACAGGCAATCTTTTTTGACGGACTTTCTGAGCGTGAAGTCGGGGCGAGGTTCGGCATAACCCAGAGCGTTGTGAACAAACGCAAAGCCAGAATCCTAAGAAAACTAAGAAAGATAATAGAAAATTAAAATTTAAGGCGTTCAGCCCCCTTGTTTTTTCCTTTGGGAAAATGAGGGGGTTTTTCTCTGCCCTCTCAATCAATTCTGATTGGAGGAAAAGAAGCATGGCATATAACCACGGACGGGAGGACAGGAAATGGCGTATCTGGAAAGAAGCGGAGGAAAAGCTGCTGCGTGAGTGCGGCGTTGATGAAGCGACCATTGAGCAGATACGCATTGCGGACAGGGCAGACTTCAATTCCAACAGGCGGTTTTACCGATGGACGAATGATGACGGACAGTGACAGCGCACTTCTGCAGTCGCCCTTGTAGACAACTGACAAAAGCATCCGCGCAACTTTTTCAGTGCGCACAACGCGCCGTATCTTACGCAAGCGTAACCTGTGTTGTCAGAATGGCTCGAATTGTCAACCCGCCATCATGTTTGTAAGGAATAACGGCCGTATGCTTACCGAATACACCACGCCCGGCGAATCCATCGAGATCCGCGATGACCAAACCATCTATTCACTGCTCACCGACCGACTGGCCCGCACCGGTGCCGACACGGTAATCGCAGCCAAGAAAATCGGCCCGGGGCGTTGGCAGAACGTCACCACCGGCGAATTCCACGAGCGTGTGGTCTCTGCCGCCAAGGGTCTCATCGCTTTGGGCATCACCAAAGGCGACGCGGTCACTATCTTCTCCTCCACCCGCCTTGAATGGGGCATCCTCGACTTCGCGCTGGCTGCAGTGGGCGCAGTGAGCGTGCCGATTTACGACACTGACTCCGCCCCGCAAGCCCAGCGCATCATGAACGATTCCGCGGTCAAGCTGGCCTTTGCCGACAACCGCGAACGCTATGACCGGCTCGATTCGGTCAAGGACCACTGCCCCACGTTGAAGCAGATTCTTATGATTGACGGCAACGCACTGGGTGCTTTGGAAGGCCTCGGCGTGGCTGTCTCCGACGAAGAGCTGGACGAGCACGTGGCCACCGTACGCACCAATGACCTGGCCACCATCGTGTATACCTCTGGCTCCACCGGCAACCCGAAGGGTGCGGAGCTGACCCACAAGAACTTCGTGTCCATTACCATCGCCGCCTCGCAGGCGCTGCATGAGGTGGTTCTCGACGATC
>OKWA01000645.1_pt1 | contig 16519 bp, 20 predicted proteins | sample 1606861 | NCBI WGS metagenome assembly OKWA01 (sample SAMN03281007, study PRJEB24777) | human gut metagenome | isolation source: fecal sample PR166 from 1 month old female Malay infant, vaginally... | reverse complement strand
TCAATAAATACTTGATTACAACTTTCTATCTCTTTATCAGAACATTTAAGCCTATCTTGAATATTTTGTTTAACTTGATTAAACCATATATTTATCATGTGGCTCTGGCTTTGAAAATTACGTTTATTTATATCTTGATTAGACTTAATTTGTTGCCATATATATAAGTTAATAAATCTACTTAATAATAACTTAGTACGGTTATTTAGGTTATAAAAATCCGCTCCTATAATAGTTAAAAGTTCTGCATTAGATAGTTTTGGTACTTCATATTTTGAAACATTTTCCAATCTATATATTGTTTTCATAAATTCATTATGTTCCAAATCATAAGTCCTAGTTACAATAACAACTCTTATTGGATGTATTTTACGCGCTTTATTAATGTCTTCAATTTGCTTAATTATAGCTTTACAGATAGAGTAAGCCTCACTATAATTAATAGATCTCCACCGCATTGTATCAAATTGATCAAGAATAATTACTGGTGAATCATTTTTGAATAGCTGATTGATAACGTTAACAAAATTAATAGGTAAATCAAGTTTTTCTTTACTCCATGTATCTATACTTTTCTCTGGAACACAATTGTCCACACTAATAGCAAGATATGGTCTATTATGTTGCTCAAATACTTGTATTAGGCCATAAATAGCACAGGATTTACCAACTCCAGCCTCGCCATGAACAATAGTAACAATAGCATCATTAAGTTTTTTATAGCAATCATGATAACAATCTCTATCTATAAAACCTCTACCCCAAAATAAAAATTTATCCTTAAACTGTTCATTCAGGGCCATAACTTTTCCGATAGTTTGCCCATCGGAACTTAAATTTCTTAGCTGTAAACTATCTAATTCTAACCATTTTTTTATAGTATTAGCATCAATTTTATGAGAATAATTATTCCTATCTAAAACATATTTCAAAAGACATCTATAAACCTCTTCTCGATTTGTTAAGAAAAGATTTTCTATCCTCATCATATTGAACTCGTGTAGTCCTTCCCAACTATAAGTTCTGATATTCATTCGCTTAAGAAATGACAATATTTGATTATAATCTTCCCCACTTACTTCTTCCAATGATCCAATAAATATCCGGAATATCGCCTCAAATATCTTTTTAGTCTCTATTCCTGCTTGATATTTATAAAAATCATTACCAATATTATTAGAATTTCGTGCGCGTGTAATTAAATCACTTAAACCTTTAAATGTTAACGGTGAAACTAAACTTACCTCATTTTCTCATTTTCAGAAAGACGGCTTTTCCAACGATCTAATATTTTATTAGACATCAAATCGCTTAGACGCCAATAACCTCTATCACTATTACTTGCCTTACATTGTTGATAATCATTATGATTAGTTACAACCGTAATATCGACACCATCAGCATCAGGGCCTATAGGCTCCCAGATAAAAGATTGAATATCATTATTTATCACAGATAATACATTATATAAAACCCATTCATATTCATACCGATTACCATCTTTATCTGCTTTTCCACCACGCTCTAAAGACATAATATTCCCCCTAAAAGATTATATATTCTGACTTTAATTGTAGCATAGTTAAGCACCATAGAATACAATCCGATCTTTATTGTATATAAGAAAATAAAACCCCCAACATTGTCAACTTACAGCTAACAATATTGGGGCTTATATATTTAGCTAAATTAATGTTTTAGCATTTCATTCAATATAACTACGTCCGTTTCTTTCATGCCTTGAGCCACAGCACCAATACTGCGGATAGTTTCATCAACGGAGTATGCTACAAGTCCATCGCCTTTTTGGTAGTTTTTGTTAAGGCGAGCTTGTTTATATCCCATAAAAGCGCCATCAAGGGAGATTGCAATTTTTCCTGCACAGGATGGTTTCGCCCCATCACATACAATACCAGATAAACTTGCAAGACCATTTACAAGGGTATTCTCAATGATATCTTTACTATCACCTTTCAAAAAGGCTATGCCTGCTACGCTTACCACACCGGCAGATACAACCCCGCAGTATGCGGATAGTTTACCAATACCAGATTTAACATAAAGCGTTAGCAAGTTAGCAAAGACGAGCGCTCGATACAATTCATCATCACTTTTACCAAGTTCCTCGGCAGTCGTAATGATTGGCACAGATACGGTTAAGCCTTGGTTACCGGAGCCAGAGCAAATAACGACAGGCAATGGGCAGCCACTCATACGCGCATCAGAGCCAGCTGCGGCACGAGCCTTACATTTCGTTTCGAGAGATGGATTTTCTTCATCTAACAATAACAATTGTCCAATATTAGATCCATAATCATTGGACAGACCTTCCTTAGAAATTGCAGTATTATACTCAACTTGCTGTTTAATTTGAGGTAGGATACCAGAAATATCACCTGTTAAAGCAAATTCGTAAATGCTATCGAAGGTCATGGCATATTCTGTTTTAGCCGCTTTCTTAATTTCATTGACTGTTTCAGAGACAATCTCACCATCTACTGATACATAGGTTACATTCGTATGGTCATTTTCAATGCGAACAACCGCTGTATGTTCATCTGTTTCTGCAGTGATTTCTATATATAAATTATCTACGCCTTCAGCAAGTGAAACGGTACAGAAGTTGGCATCAAGCAATGTGCCAAGCCATTTGCGATCTTCGTCTGTAGCAGATTCTAATACCTCTAGTTCACGCTCTGGATGACCTACAATAGCACCCAGTGTAGCAGCCGCCGTTAGTCCTTTTCGTCCCCCAGAATTTGGAATGACTACAGATTTTACATTTTTAATAATATTCGCGCTGCATCTTGCGTGAATACGGTTAGGAAATTCATCTAAAACAGAGACTGCCTTCGCAGCCGCATAAGCCAATGCAATTGGCTCAGTACAACCGAAGGCAGGACGCATCTCTGACTGTAACAAAGAAATATAATCCATCTTATACTTCCGCAATAATTTCCACTTCTACAATAACACCTAATGGAAGGTCTTTTACTGCTACACATGAACGAGCTGGTTTAGAAGTGAAATATTTAGCATACACTTCATTAAATGCTTTGAAATCACCGATATCAGCTAAGAAGCAAGTTGTTTTAACAACTTTGGAGAAGTCTGTACCAGCTTCAGTCAATACAGCTTCAATATTTTTGCATACTTGTTCAGTTTGCTCTACGATACCCCCTTCAACAACTTTACCAGTTGCAGGATTGAGTGGAATTTGTCCAGAAGCAAATAATAAACCACCAACCACTTTAGCTTGAGAGTAAGGGCCTACTGCTGCGGGTGCTTTGTCTGTAGAAATTGTTTTCATGATAATTCTCCTTTTATAAATAAATACAAATTAATATGACTATGCTTATGGCGTAAAACTCATGTTGATGCCACAATATATATGACTTAGCTCAATATATGCCATATTACATAAAAGTACGTATATAACCAATTATTTAATTGATTTAAATGCATTATCAAATATTGGTTTGAAATAATCACGTTGTACATCAGTTGTTACACCTACATACAACACCGGTTTTCCTGGCTTCAACACAAATGCAGCATTTGCATAGAGTGGAGTTTGTACATTTCCATCTGCATATAACAAGCGAGAGCTTGCAGCATACGTTTGATATTTTGTGCCAGCCACCGGATGTACTTGTTCTGCATTTTCTACGGTTAGAGCTCTAAGTGTCTTAGGCATAATCGTTGCTTTTTGGGGATCACGACTAGACACATTAATAGGTCCATTCAAAGGAACTACCGTTGTGCTAGTAGGAATCTGTTTATTTATTGTTCCTAATAAAAGTTGCTCTGTTACAGGATCAATTTGACCTTTATCAAAAGCGGTCATAGCAGCTATAAACATAGGGTCATTAGCCTTTTCTTTAGCCACTTGTTGCGCTATTTGTTTAACATCTACAGCTACTACGAATGCATCTTTTTGACCAGTTTTATCTGCCCCTTGTAATTGGTATACATCAAAATTAGTACCAAAATTTTGGAAAAATTCTTTAGCCATCATATTGGTCATCGTAGATTTTGAGGGATTCTGTTGCATTTGTTTCTCTACAAAATCACGAGTATTTGTTTTAGACGCAGAAACAATATTTACATTATTAGGTACTACCATAGAGCCCCCAATAGTTTGTACATCCTTGGCAAAACTAATACTTGATACAGTTCCTAATAAGCATGCAGTGCAAGCCAATACTTTCAAAGATTTCATATTATTTACCTCCCTTGAGAGATTGTGTTTGATACATATGATTCAATTCATTAGTCCAATAATCATGACTAGAGTCGTCAGACATTAAAAGCTGTAAAGATACACCCTTATCTGTAGGAACAGCATATCCAATTAAGGAGTAAGTGTTTCTAAAGCCATCATAGCTAAGACCGCCTCGCAAATCACCAGTCACAGCCGTACCATAGCGCGTTTGAACAGGTTTATACGCTACATGAGTTGCATCGACACGCAATTGTTTCGTCATAAACTCTACATAGGAAATGAACTCTTGTTTATCCTTTGTAGATGTTTTCTTATCTGTAGCAAGCATTTTATCAACAGCGCCCATAATTTGAGCAGGTATTTTATCATTTATCATCTTCAAATCTTTTGATAACTTAGTACCTTCAACCGTGTTGCTTTTTAAGCCTTGTAATTGTTGTTGAGCCGTTTCTTTAGAGTAAGATTCCACATGTTTAGAGATGGAGTGCTTTAATGCAGCCTTTTCCGCATCTGATCCCTTCTCTAAAATAGTTTTATTCATACCTATAACTTGATCAATAGCATTTTTAGAATAGTTAATAACAATTAAACTACCTATATGATGACCTTGTTTATCAGTACCTTGCAATTGATAGAAGGAGTAACCATCAAGAAAATCCCCCTTCACTGGTTCAACAGCTACACCAGTCTGTGCTTTCACAACATTATTAATAGTATCAACAGCAGATTTATTTGCTACTTTGAGAAATTTATCTTGTTCTTGATTACGCAATCTTGCATCAGTAGAAATGTGCATAACTTCTACAGCTTTCACAGTTGGGGAGGTACTGCCGTACATACCATAACCTAAATCAACCGTATCAGCACATGCCACTGCCCCCATACCCACAGTTAAACAGGTAGCACAAGCCAATGTCATCATCTTTTTATTGAGAGTTCTCATAAGACACCTCACCTTTTTAACAATACACTATGTATAGATTGTTAGATAATCTGTGCAGTATATATTAAGAGTTTAAAAGATAATCTATACTGCATATATAAATTATTATACTATATCGACATATATAACTGTATAGTATAATTTACAAGCTTATCTTTCTGCTATACAATACATAAATAGACATGTAAAGATGATATATGTATGAGAAATGGAAAGGAGTGCACACTCGGTGTGCTTTTAATATGATACAAGAATTAATTCCCCTCACCAGGCCTCGCACATTAGCTGCCGCATTAGGGCCTACTATTTTAGGTGCCGCCTTTAGTTATTATGCATTTGGTGCCGTTCAGGGCACAGGGCTAGCTATATTCCATACGATACTTATATTCTTAGCAGTTGTAACCGCCCAAATTGTAGCAAATTTATGGAATGAATATAAAGACTTTAAATCTGGACTCGATGCTGGTCAAAAGATAGGTAATGCTGGTTCTATCACGCGTGGCGCTATAACACCAGAACTCATTATAACGATGATTAAAGTACTCATGTTTGTACCTATTATCATTGGTCTTTATTTATCTGCTACTATAACTTGGTATTACATCCCTATAGGCTTCTTATGTATTCTAATTAGTTTCCTTTACTCTGGCGGTCCAAAACCAATTTCTCGAACACCCTTTGGAGAAATTTCCTCTGGTATCGCTATGGGTTTTGCCATCGTACTCATTACAGGCTATGCCTGGACACGAGAATTATCCTTAGCTCTGTTAATTCCTGCAATTCCATCTACATTGTTAGTTGGTTCCATCATGTTGACGAATAATATCCGAGATATTAGAAATGATGAAAGCCATGGACGTCACACATTGCCAATCGTGCTTGGTCGTGAAAGAGCGCTCAGCTTAATGAGTATCTCATATATTTTCAATTTTATTTGGATCATTGCTTGGATTATAATAGGCCATATGACATGGTTCGCCTTATTAGCATTCCTTGCGGCACCACTAGCTTTCAAAACAATTCATACATTATCTACCAATACAGATGAGTTCCAATTAGATAAGGCTATGGGCACTACCGCTGGGGCAGCCATGATTTATCAACTAATGTGGGCGATTGGACTTATTATGGGCAAATTGTTTTAAAAATAAACATACTTATATTATAGGTTCTCCATAGTTTTTAGTTATGGAGAACCTATAATAATTCCTTCTTGATAGATAGGAAATTATTTAGTACTATAGATTTAATATTTTATATGTAATTATTGTATAAGGAGTGTGTGTAATGAGAAAATTTTTAGCATTAGCAGCTACTGTAATCCTTGGCGGCGCTTTATTAATCGCAGGCTGCGGTAACGACAACAAACAAGCTGCTAGCGATGGTAAACAAGTATTAAAAATTGGGGCAACAGCAGTACCTCACGCAGAAATTTTGGAACAAGTTAAACCGATTTTAGCAAAAGATGGTATCGAATTAAAAATCACAGAATTCACTGATTACAACACACCTAACTTGGCTTTAGGGGACAAAGAAATTGATGCCAACTTCTTCCAACACGTACCTTACATGGAGGAATTCGCAAAAGCTCACAAACTTGACTTAGTATCTGCTGGTGGTGTTCACCTTGAGCCAATGGGTTTATACTCCCGTAAAATCAAAGATTTGAAAGATCTTCCAAAAGGCGCTAAAATCGCTATTCCTAATGACCCTACAAACGGTGGTCGTGCATTATTGTTGTTACAAAAACAAGGTCTAATTACATTAAAAGACTCTACAAACATCTTATCTACCGTACAAGATATTACTGCGAACCCTAACGAATATCAATTCGTAGAATTAGAAGCAGCACAAGTGCCTCGTTCCCTTGACGATGTAGCCTTAGCAGCTATCAACACTAACTTTGCATTAAACGCAGGTCTTAACCCTGGCAAAGATGCATTGGCGATTGAAACTAACGATTCCCCTTACGTTAATGTCGTAACTGTACTTAAAGGTAATGAAAATGATCCTCGCATCAAAAAATTGATGGCTGCACTTCATAGCCCTGAAATTATCAAATTCATCCAAGAAAAATACCAAGGTGCTATTGTTCCTGCATTTTAAGGTATACTAAAAAGAGACCACACATAGGTGGTCTCTTTTTTACATGTTATCGGCCCTAAATCTAAAAGGTAATAGTCCTTCTAAATCAACAACTGTATAGTCCCCTCTTAAATTCGCCATTATAATACGAGGTATTCCAAATTCAGAAATCACCTGACGGCAAGCACCACATGGAGCACAGGGTCCTTCCGTATCAGCAACTACAGCAAGGGCTTTAAATTTTGTTTGCCCTTCTGATACGGCCTTAAATATAGCAGTTCGCTCCGCACAATTAGTTAATCCATAAGAAGCATTCTCTATATTACACCCCTCATAGATGCTCCCATCCTCGCAAAGAAGGGCTGCGCCCACGCCAAAGTGTGAATAAGGACTATACGATGTCTCACGAGCTACAATAGCCCGATTGATGAGCCTTTGAATCTCTTTTTCTTTCATATTTTGCTCCTTACTCTACAATATCAAGTATAGTATCTACTACTTTAGGTGCAGTATTGCCAATAGTAATAGCCTCTAAATAGGTCTGAGCCGCATTATTGAGTAAGCTTTCATCAGAGGCATACAATGTAGCTATACTCTCACCCACAGTAACAGAATCTCCTGTTTTTTTGTGCATTACAATACCTGCGCTATAGTCGATAGGACCATCTTTAACCGTGCGACCTGCCCCCAACATGACGGATGCAATGCCGCATTGTTCTGTATTCATATGGGTAATATAACCGTCTTGAGGCGACGTTACATCATAGGTAAACTTACCGATTTCCAATACACTTTCATCATCGATAACTCGGCTATCTCCACCTTGGGCTTCAATCATTAAGCGTAATCGTTCAAGAGCGGTTCCAGAATCTAGTGCTTGTTGCACGCGATTAAGAGCAGCTTCGTAATCACAAATATGACTCAATACGAGCATATGAGCTGCCATGATAACGCATTCATGACTTAAGTCTTCTGGTCCATTACCTTTCAACGTATTAATAACCTCTCGAATCTCCAAAGCATTTCCAATAGTATGTCCTAGCGGTCGGTCCATATCCGTCAAAATAGCCTTAACTGAACGGCCATTTTCCTTTCCAATATCGACCATTGCTTTAGCCAATTCACGAGCATCCTCTATGTTTTTCATAAAGGCGCCACTACCAACCTTTACATCTAACAAAATTGCTTGTGCACCAGAAGCCAGTTTTTTGCTCATAACAGAGGATGCAATAAGAGGGATGCTATCAACAGTTCCCGTCACATCGCGCAAAGCATATAGCTTTTTATCAGCAGGTGCAAGCCCTTCCGACTGACCTATAACAGCAAGACCGATTTTATTAACTTGATCGATAAAAGCATCTTGCTCTAAAGATACCTTTAAATTTGGAATAGATTCCATCTTATCAATAGTGCCACCTGTATGACCAAGTCCACGTCCAGACATCTTAGCCACCTTGCCGCCACAAGCGGCTACGAGAGGCGCAATAATAAGTGTTGTCTTATCCCCTACACCACCTGTACTATGTTTATCTACAGTAATCCCATCAATATTCGACAAATCTACCATATTACCTGATTGAGCCATAGCCAAGGTCAAAGTTCCTAATTCGCGAGCATTCATACCATTAAAAACTATGGTCATCAAGAGCGCACTCACTTGGTAATCAGGGATTTCTCCATTTACATAGCCATCTATAACAAAGCGGATTTCCTCATCTGTTAATGGCAAGTTCGCCCTTTTCTTCAGAATAATATCATACATACGCATAGTTACACCGCCATTCTAAGAAACCACCTAAGCATAGCCTAGGTGGTCTTCTATTATACTTCTTCATTCAAGTGATTCTTTAATAACTCTACAGCTGCACTGGCTCCAATTCTGCTACAACCTTCTGCAATATAGGCTTTCATATCCGTAATAGAGCGAATACCACCTGCAGCCTTAATCTGTACATTAGGACCAATATGCTTTTTAAAGAGTCTAATATCTTCAAGGCTTGCACCGCCGCTACCAAATCCAGTAGATGTTTTAATATAGTCTGCGCCACCATTTGTAATACATTTGCAAAGCGCCACCTTTTCAGAATCTGTAAGATAACAAGTTTCGATAATAACTTTTAAAATTTTATCACCACAAGCCTTCTTAAGCGCCTCAATTTCACTAGTTACCGCTTCAAAATCACCTTGCTTTACATCTCCAAGATTAATAACCATATCAATTTCGGAAGCGCCTTCTTCAATGGCCTGTTTCGTTTCTGCCACCTTTACCTCTGTTGTTTCATATCCTAAAGGGAAACCGATAACGGTACATATGTTAAGTTCTGGATATGCTTCATGGGCGGATGCTACAAAATCTGGAGGAATACAAACAGATGCAGTTTTATACCTTAAACCAACCTCACAGACTTCTTTTATATCATCCCATGTAGCTGTAGGACGCAATAATGTATGATCTACATAAGCTAATAATTCTTTACCCAACATAGTACCTCTCCTTACTAAAAGAACGACATTTGCTCTGGTTCTGGCTCTTTATGTAATGCATCTTGAGCAGAGCGATTTTTATCATCAATGAATGGTTCTAACGGTACACCTGTAATCTTTAATAAATCTGGTAAGCTATTAACGCCTTTTAACTTAGCAGCTTCTAATACAACCTTTGCACAAGTCTCCGCATCATCGAGCGCATAGTGATGCTTAAACTCAACTCCAATGTATGCAGCCATTGTATTCAACTTATGATTAACTAAATCAGGCCATACAGCGCGTGAAAGCTTAACAGTGCATGCATAATCTATTTCTGGCCAAGGGATTTTATAATAATCTAAGGTAGCACGCAATACGTTCATATCGAATTTCGCATTATGAGCCACCATAATATTTCCTTTTAAATGATTTTCATAAATGGCATTCCACAACTGATCAAAAGTCTTTTCATGTAAAACATCTTTTGGCTGAATGCCATGGATTTCAATGCATTCATCATCAAAACTCATAAACGGGGGTTTAATGAGACTATAGGCTTTCTTTGCAATTTGTCCATCCTTTACGGTAATAACCGCCAAGGAGCACGCACTGTTTTTAAATTTATTAGCTGTTTCAAAGTCTAATGCAACAAAATCTAACATAGGACTCCTTTCAAAATCTATATATAAGAATTATATTCATTTTCTCTATTTATTATAGCATGAAATAGACTATAATCTACTGTTCAAAGGTGACCAATAATCACCTCATTTACACCAATTTTAATTGACAGATAGGCCCTCAGTATGTGAAAATTATTTAGATATGTATGTAGTATGGAGGTTGCAACATGGCAGATGACAGATTAATCGTTGCCCTTGACGTATCCACAATGGATGCAGTGAAAGAAATCGTATTATCCCTCGGTGATTCGGTTAGCTTTTACAAGGTCGGTATGGAGCTATTCTATGCCGAAGGAGCAAAAACAATTCGTTTTTTACAGGAGCAAAACAAACAGGTATTTCTTGATTTAAAATTGCACGACATTCCAAATACCGTAGCCCATGGCGTTTCTTCTTTAACACGTCTCGGTGCTAGTTTAATTACTCTACATGGTCAAGGTGGTCCTGTCATGATGAAAGCTGCTGTTGAGGCAGCTCGTGAGAGTGGGGAGAAACTAGGCGTTGAGCGACCAAAATTATTAGCCATCACTGCTTTAACTAGTTTCGACGATGAATCTTGGACTGCTATCGGTGGTCAGCTACCAATTTCCGACCAAGTCATTCGCCTTGCTAAACTTGCTAAAGGCTGCGGCATGGATGGCGTTGTATGCTCCGCATTGGAAGCTAAAATGATTCGCGAAGCATGTGGCGATGACTTTCTCATCGTTACCCCTGGTATTCGTCCTTCCTTTGCAACAACAGACGACCAAAAACGGGTTGCTACACCTGCTAGCGCATTACAAGATGGCGCATCTCGCCTCGTTATTGGTCGCCCTATTACACAAGCCGAAAACCCTCGCGAAGCGGTTCGTTTAATTATTGAAGAAATGGAGAAGGTATCCAAATGATGACAGAACAAGAAGTAAAACAATTACTGATCGACACTCAAGCTATTTTAGAAGGTCACTTCCTTTTGACATCTGGTCTCCACAGTCCAATGTATGTTGAAAAATTCAATGTATTACAACACCCAAAATATACTGAAAAACTTTGTAAAGAATTAGCTGAACGCTTCCGCGATCAAAATGTGGAACTTGTTATTGGACCTATGACTGGCGGCATCTTACTTGCTCATGAAGTAGGTAAAGCGCTTGGCACTCGTGCTATCTTCACAGAACGCGAAAAAGGCGTTATGACATTGCGTCGTGGCTTTAAAATCGAGCCAGGCACAAGGGTACTTATCGTTGAAGACATCGTAACTACTGGTGGTTCTGTACAAGAAGTAGTAAATGTTGTAAACCAATCCGGTGGTGAAATCGTAGGTGTAGGCCTTCTTGTTAACCGTTCTGGTGGCAAAGCAGAATTCGGCGTACCTCACGAAAAAGTACAAGCATTACTTAACCTTGAAGTTCCAACTTACAAACCTGAAGAATGCCCTCTTTGCAAAGACGGCATAGCTATGACAGAACGCGGTTCTAAACACATCAAATAATTTTTTAACGACCTATGTGCATGCATAGGTCGTTTTTCATTAAGAAGTTAATAAAATATTCCCAGCCCATCAAGTACAATCTATATTTATAAATAGATACAAAAAGAGCTCCTTGACTGAGGAGCTCTTTTTGTTTGTGTGTAGTTATTGTGTGTAAGAGAGAGATTCTGATACGAATGTATCACATAGAGTGTGTGGCTCTATGGTGGCCATGAATGCACTTTCATGACCACGTACTCTTAAAGTATTCTGAAAAAAAGATTTATAGAATACTATTGGTTTTGTGTAGTTTGTGGTCCACCTTGACCAGCTGGTTGTTGTGGTACAGTTCCATTAGGTTGACCACCTGGAAGAGGTTGACCTTGTCGAGGCACTTGACCACCTTGAGGTGCGACCTGACCATTTTGTCCTTGTGGAATCATCTGACCATTAGGAGCTACAGGTTGACCATTTTGATGCATATGTTCACCATTGTTTGGACCCATACCATTTTGGGGCATCATTTGATTATTTCCATCCATCATATGTTTATCCATACGCTTATCAGGACCATCATGTTTTGGTGGTTTTCTAAACTGTTGTTCATTCGTTTTCATCCATTCACCAAAATTAGGTAAATCATTAACTGCAAAGGATGTAACTGCCCCAACAGCACAAATTACGGTTAAAATCGCTGTTATTATAATTCGTCTCATAAATCCTCCTTAGTCCACATTGCGAAAGTAACGTTCACGCACACCGCGAAGCTCTGTACCAACAAAGACGCATGTAAGTCCACCAAATAAACCTACACCACCAAGTGCCACTAGAGTTACAATGGACAATACTGGAAATGCAGTAACATTCTCAAATGGTTGCCATGAGCTACCTAGTAAGAACAAGATAGCCGGTGTAATAATGAATATAAGAGCACCTACAATATAGGATAAGGCACTTCCAATAGAGAGCAAGGTCTTAGATGCTTTTTTTGCCATTCCTGGTAACTGAGGTAACAAGCGCGCTTTGTAATCTTCAAATCTTGCATAGATAGCTTCCATATTAACAGATTTACTTTCACTACCATCTTGATTCATTGTATCTGTAATGATACCTGCATCTACATAAGATGCATAGATTTCCTCTGGTGTTCCTAATGATTTAATAATTTCACTATCTGAAAGACCTCTTTCATACCCTACTGCAAAGTGCTCTTCATACACCTCAATAATACTCTCTACATCAGCTACGCGTGCTTTTTTGAAAATATTACGCAGTGCTTCTAAAAAACTATTTTTGTTCATTATAGTCGACTCCTTTCAATAGGATATTGATAACACCAGAAAACTCATCCCATTCTTGGCGCATCTGATTGTATGCTGCACGCCCATTATCTGTAATATGATAGTATTTTCGTGATGGTCCCGAAGAGGACTCTTTTAAATACGTTTCAACATACTTTTCTTTTTTTAATCTGTTAAATAATGGATATATAGTTCCTTCCGAAATTTCAATATACTCTGAAATAGTACTAACAATTTCATATCCATAGCGATCGCTTTGTGTTAATAATGCTAGTACAAGCATGTCCATAACACCCTTTTTTAATTGAACTTGCATAGTTCCTCCCTTTTGACGCCATCAGGCTTGTTCTCGTGAACCCCCAATTCTAGTCAATCAAAATCTTTTACGGCCACTATCATGTACTGACATATACATAATAACATAAGGTACCTTGAATTGCAAGGTACCTTGCAAAAATATTTAAATATTCTATTATAAAAAGAGTAATTAACTATAATTACTCTTTTTATATGTACAATTTATTGCCTACTTTGGTCAGCACTTGATTGTATATTAGACGCTTGAGTTGCTCCATTAGCAGGTTGTGCACCTTGTTGAGCTGGTTGTTCTGATACTGGTACAGAACCTGTTGCAGGCATTTGACCTTGTGGTTGAGTTGGTGTATTAGGCATATTATTCATTTCATGGTCATAGTCTCTATGTTCTTTATGATCTTTATTATCCTTAGAATCTTTTACCTTCTTATGATCTTTATCGTTATTAAACTGTTTATCCTTTTGTTGATCTAGGCCATCATGTTTTGATGTATGCTTAAATTGCTGCGCATTATCTTGTTTCCATGCAGTATAGCTTGGTAAATCATTCATAACAAAAGAAGTTGCGCCACCTACTGTGCAAATAGCTGCTAAAATTGCTGTAATTATAATCCGTTTCATAGTATCTCCTTAATTCATTCTATTCAATATTTCAATGTAGCCAATTAACGCTTACATACATTATTAAGTTCACTGCCAGCATAGATGCATGTCAAGCCACCAAATAAACCTAAACCTGCAATTCCCGCCATAGTAACAATCGATACAGCAGGAAGTGGTGTAACATTTGCTAATGGTTGCCATGAACCACTTAATAAAAATAAAATTGCAGGTGTCACGATAAATAGTAGTACCCCAACAATATAGGTAAGAGCACTAGCTACTGTTAATAATGTATGAGATGCTTTTTTAGCCACCCCTGGTAATTGTGGTAACAAAAGAGCTTTATACTCTTCAAGTCGTTTATATATTGCTTGCATATTAACTGTTCTTTTAGTACCTTCTTGTCCGATTTCATCAGTGATGATACCCGCCTCTACATAGGATGTATAAATTTCTTTTGGAGTACCTAATGATTTGATGATTTGTTCATCATTAAGACCTTTCTCATATCCTACGGCAAAATGTTCTTCGTATACATCAATGATACTTTCTACATCCAAAACATTTGCTTTTTTAAAAATAATACGTAATGTGTTCAAAAATTCTTGTTTATTCATTTTAATCTACCCCTTTCAAAAGCATATCAACAACGCCAGAAAATCCATCCCATTCTTGTCGCATCTGATTATAAGCGACTGTACCATTTGAGGTTATTTTGTAATATTTTCGCGATGGTCCTGTTTGTGATTCCAGCAAATATGTTTCTACATATTTTTCTTTTTTTAATCTGTTAAACAGTGGATAAATAGTACCTTCCGAGAGTTCTATATATTCGGAGATTTTACTGACTATTTCGTACCCATAGCGATCATTTTGTGTTAGTAACGCTAATACTAGCATGTCCATAACACCTTTTTTTAATTGAACTTGCATAGTTCCTCCTTTTAGGCTGTGCTTGCCTGCCAACTTAAAAGCTCTCTTACTATCACTATCTTGTACTGACAAATACATAATAACATAAGGTACCTTGGTTTACAAGGTACCTTGTAAAAAAATAATTACTTTTTCTATTTTTTAGATAGAAAATCCCCCAAAAGGCGGATAAACACTATGTTTATTTAACAAAAAAAATTTTTGAAATTTATATGGTAATGATCTAAAATGAAGAAAATCAAAAAAAATCCTCATCAAAGATGAGGATTTTCTATTTATTTTGAAGATGCTTGTCCTAATTTAATCTGTGCGCTCTTCATTTTACCATTATGGGTATAAGATACTAAAATTGTATCTCCAGGGCTCTTAGCATCGACTTGCTCTTTTAATTCGAGTAATGTAGTAATATCCTTACCATCAATTTGCGCAATCGTATCCCCTTCTACGAGACCAGCTTGTGCAGCAGGACCATTTGAATCAAGTTGCACAATAAGGAGTCCATCACCTTCATAGGTTACATTATTACGAGCTGCAGTTTGACGGTCTACAGCCCATACCCCAATATAAGGACGAATGACCTTACCATTTTTAATAATAGAATCAACAATTGTCATCGCAGAATTAATTGGAATGGCAAAGCCCATACCTTCAATTCCCTCTTTAGAGATTTTGGCGCTATTGATACCAATTAACTCTCCATCTGCATTAATGAGAGCACCACCTGAGTTACCTGGATTAATGGCTGCATCAGTTTGAATCAATGGGAATCGTTGACCTTGATCATCAATTGTACGTGCTAAGGCACTAATAACACCAGAGGTAACTGAACCTTTAAACTCAAGACCTAAAGGATTGCCAATAGCAATAGCTGGCTCCCCTACTTGTAAGGAGTCAGAGTCACCAATTTTTATAGGTTTAATATCTTTTGGAGGTTTAATTTTTACAACTGCTAAATCCGTCTGTGAATCTGAACCTATAACGGTCCCCGTCACCGTACTGCCATCAGACAATGATACTGTAACCTCCCCATTTTTAGCCCCCGCCACAACATGTTTATTTGTTACAATATGTCCATCATTATCGATAAGCACACCAGACCCAACACCTTCTCCAGCATAGATAGTACGGTTAAAAATATCCTTTTGAAACACTTGTGTTGTAATCCCTACTACAGCAGGCCCAGATTCTTTAGCCGCTTGTACTACATAGGTATTACGTGTTTCAGTAATAGGCTTAGTCTGTTTAGTTTGTTCTCTCACGTTTGTTGGTTGCGTATTAACAGGGCTGCCAAAGAAATAGTATCCTCCGCCTACTCCAATACCCAAAGCAAGAATACACGCAATTACTGTTTTCTTATATTTTGAAAATGTCATGTAGATCTCCTTATATTCTTCTTAATATTCTTCTACATCACCCATAACTTCTTAATGATGATTATAAAAGTTAAGATTAGAACCAAATCATAAATCATATAATTATGATGCTTTATAAATACGCCACGTCTCACACTAATTC
>OKWA01000644.1_pt1 | contig 16534 bp, 25 predicted proteins | sample 1606861 | NCBI WGS metagenome assembly OKWA01 (sample SAMN03281007, study PRJEB24777) | human gut metagenome | isolation source: fecal sample PR166 from 1 month old female Malay infant, vaginally... | reverse complement strand
CAATAATATAGTTTTTTTGTCAACATAATAAAAACCCTTGATTTTTCAAGGTTTTAAAGGGGTCATTTTTTAAGTGTGTTTTATATAAAATTTTGAGAAAAGAAAAAACTCCTTTATTTTATATTTAGATGTTGACAAATATATTTTTATAGTGTATTTTATATGTAAATAGATGTAGATATAGAAAGGAAGATTTGAAATGAATGAAAAACAGTTAAGAAATAAAATCAAAAATGATGTTGGTGTTGATTTATTTACTGGGCTTTTAAAAACTGTAGCACCTAATATCTCTGAAGATGATTGTATTGTTAGTGCTTTTGAGTGTCAGCATAACACAACAAAAGGTAATGATTTAGCTCTTGTAGTAGCAACAAATACTAAAATTCTTATTGCTACTGATAGATTTTTTAAGAAAAATGATTTACAAATTATTAATAAATCTCAAATTACAGATATGTATACTGAAGATAGTTTATTTAAAAAGCACTTGATTATTAGAACTACAAATAGGACTTTTAAGGTTGTAAAAATCAAACAAAACAAGCAATTAGCTAATCTAATTAGTGCTTTTTAAAGTATTATGTAGCAATCTACACATAATAAATGTATTAAGATTATTGATTTAGCAGTATTTAAAATATTAGGTAGCAACTTACACATAGTTTATATGTGATTTAGTACATGGATAAAATCATTTATTTTCTTTAATATGTGTTATGGTACATTAAAAATAAACAGCAATAAATGTTGATTTAATAATGTATTTTCTAAATTTAATTAGTAAATATGTGTTATGGTACATTAAAAAAAGCTTGTTAAACAAGCTTTAAAATAAATCTAGTTGAGTATAAACAGGTTGAGCTAATTTCATAGTTGCTCCTTTGTCTACTGCTATTTGTTTAATTTCAGATTCTGTAGGTGATAGAGAATTTATAGTAAATTCAATGAATTCAACTGATTTTCCATTTTTAATTTCCATAAAATCTATTTGAATATCAGTATATTTGTTGATTTCCTCTTTAGATTTAAGTAATACAGTTCTTTTAAAATCACCATATAATTTCTGATTTGCTTGGAATTTTTCTCTAAGTTCAGCTACTGATATTCTTAATTTACCTATGTTTTCATAGCTTTTTAGTAATTCAAAAAGCCTGATAGAATATTTACTTTTGAGATAAATAATATTCCAAAAATTATATTGAGTAAAATACTCATTTAATCCAATCAAATATTTAAGCATATGTTGACCCATAGATATTTCTACTACTGATTCTGTAATTTTAGCTGAACCAATCCAAGAAAAGTAAGTTGATGATTTTTTACCTTTTTCATCAATTTCTTCAATCCAAAATTTCTTATCATCAGAAGCAAGTCTTGTAATAGCTTCTTTGATATCTGCAATTATTTTCCCATTATATTTTAGACCCATAATGTCACAAAAATCTCTAATATGAAATCTAAATATTCCTAGATTTTTAGAGGTAATATCAATATTTTTAATCATACTTAATATTAGCTTTTGTTCTGTTGAAGTTAGATTGTAGGTTGTTTTTTGTATTAAAGAGTTAGCTTTAATAACTGTATACCCTCTCTGATTTTGTAAATCTCTAATTCTTTCCTTTTCATCTATCTTCTTTAATCTTTGAACTTCATCTTTTGTTGTCATAATAATATTGAAAGCCTTTCTATGTTTTAACAATTATCTGTTTACATAGATACATTATGCTATAATTTTAAGTATTAGTCTAGTCATTTAAAAATAAAAAAGTTATCCACAGAAAAAGTAGAAAAGTGTTGAAAAATTAAGTTATCCACAAGTATTTTCATGTACCAAAACACATATGAAAAACTATTCATGTACCAAAACACATAGTTCATGTACTAAATCACATATTTGATGTACCAAAACACATATTTAGGTTTGTGAAATATTTTTATTGTTTCTATTAATATCTCTTGAAAACATATGCTATATATAGTTTTTTCTCTTAAGATTAATTTTCACAAAGTATTTTTTCCCTCATTAGTCAAAGATAAACAGTATTAAACAGTCTTTTAAACAATCTATATATATAAATTAAATTAAAAGGGGAATTTCATTCCCATCAAAAAATTAAAAAATAAAAACCTAAAGACACAAGATAATCTTAGGAAAATTTATCTGTAAATCACTTGTTTATTTATTTTAAAAAATTGAATAACAATATAAAGCTCTAATTTACTTTCTAAGAGCTTTTAAATATCAAACATGTAATTATGCCAAAATCATTTTAAAACACTTTACAGAGCTTCTGACAGCTTTTAAATGCTATTCTAATTCAATTTATCACTTAAATTTCAAATGATAATTTATTAGATACAATTAAAAGGCTCTAATTTGCTTTCTAAGAGCTTTTAATTGTAAATAGTATAATTATACCAAAACATATTTAAAACACCTTACAGAGCCTCCTAGAGCTTCTGACAGCCATTTAAATCTATATGGTTCTAATCTAAAAAATTTAAAGCCAACTAAGATACATAAATTTGACAGTTTAGCTTACTGTAGCTATAATTTATATGTAGATGTAATTAAATATAAAAAGGAGCGGTTAAAATGAATCAAGAACAAGTAAAATCATTTTTAAACAAAGAAGAAATTATTGATAAAGTAAGAGATATGATTTGTAAAGAAGCTATTAGAAATATGGGATTATATGATTATGAACATGATTTAACTTTAGAAATAGAGAATAATGTTTTGATTTATAAAATCAATTCCATTGATTGGATTAAAGACAATACTTTAACAGATTCAGATGAAATTGATAGAGCTATTTCTGAAACAGTCAATCAATTTGTAGAAGAGTATGATGCTGAAAGAGATTTGTTGTTTAAATTTAGCAATAATCTTAGTAAAAATATGGCTCACAAAAACCAAGAAGATTTGGCAAAACAAGTAATGTTTATGGATTTACCAAGTTTTTTAGAAAAAGCAAAAGTAAATAATAATCAAAAATCTAAAGGTATTTTCGGATTCTTTAAAAAATATATTTAGATGAATTCTAATATAACAATGGGAGGAGGAATATGAAGAAAAATATTGATAACAGGCTTAAAAATGCAAATAAACAAAAGGTAGAAATGTATAGAGATTGCTTACAAAACATACTTGATAATTTTGTTAAAAATAAAGGGTTTGATTTGCAATATAAAGTCTTAGACTTAGAAAAAACAAAACTAGTAGTAACTTGTAATGATTTTGAATCAAGTGTAGATACTACAAAATCTGAAATTTATAAAAAAGAAGATTTTGAAACTGAAGAAGAATTAAGAAAATATATTTATAAAAAAGCTGAAAACACAGCTAAATCAGTGTTAGTAGAACATAATAATTATATGCAAATGAATAATATTAAAGCTAAAAAGTTAGAAAAATCTGGTAGTTCTAGTAGTTTAGAAGATTTAACAAAAGATAATGATATACTTAACATAAATCTTAGCTATTTACATTTAAGTATATTTACATTACTCTATTTTGATTTTTTAGCAGATGTTGTTGATTGCTCAAATGTGTCTTTATTAAAAAATAGATTAGTTATGCAATTTAAGATAATTTCAGATGAATTTAGTCAATACACCATTAAACCTTTTGTTTTTCCTGAAAATGTGACTAAATATTTTCAAACTAAACAGATGGAATCTACCAACAAAAACTTTAAAATCATTGCTGATGAAATATTAAAACATATCCATAAATCAATACCACTATCTAAATCTGCTATTGCTGTTAAACTGATAGAAAGAGATTTAGATAATGGTGCAATATCTACTGAAGATATATTTAGTGATATTTAAAATTAATTACTAATTTTTAAAGAGGAATCTTGTTAAATCAGGATTCCTCTTTTTTTAAATATATTTAATTATTTCTAAATATATTTATTGACAAATATATTTAAGTAGTATATATTTATATTATAAGATTTGAACAGGAAAAGAGGTTGAGAAATGGCTCAATATATAATCATAAATGCTTATAAAGGTGGAGTATTAAAGACTACAATAACCTCTAATTTGGGTAGTATTTTAGCTTTAAACAGTAAAAAAATATTACTAGTTGGACTTGATGCACAAGATGATTTAAGGATTAGCTTTAACATACCTGAAAATATATCAGAAAAGAATCTGTATGATTTATTAGTAGATGATGTAGATATATCTGAATGTATTTACAAATATAATGACAATATTGATTTGATTCTTTCAGATGAAAGAATGGAAAATTATGAATTTGATGTTTTGACTAATATCTACAAAAAAGAAGATTATATGACAGCATTAGATTCTAAATTATCTGAAGTAGTTGATGATTATGATTATATTATTGTTGATACAGCACCTTCTTTCAGCATTTTAAGCTTACAAGCATATTATTTAAATTCAAGAAATGGTAAAACAACTGATATTATCATACCTTTTCAGCCAGAAATTTATGCTTTGAAAAATTTAGTTAGACAGATTACTAAAATCAATAGATTCAAGTCAGAATTTAATCCTGATTTGCATATAAAATCAGTGATTGCAACTAAAACAATGAAAAATAATACTCATAGAATGATATTAAACAGTGCTAAACAAGCATTAGATAAGCAAGTTGATTTTTCAAACATTGAAATTAGAAATACTATCAAATTTACAGAGTATTTATTGACTAATACTAAACCATTAGCTTTAGAAAAAGATGAAGATTTAAACAAAGAATATAAGCAATTTAAGCAGTTGTATTTTGATTTTGCAAAAGAATTAGGATATTAGAAAGAGAGAGTGACTAAAATGGCAAAGAAAAAATTAGATTTAAACAATTTAAATATAAATTTAGAAATTGAAAACACAGTAGAACCAGTAGAAATCCCTGAAGAAATTAAAGATGTTGAAACCCTTGAAAATTTAAATATTAGCTACAATAATGAATTATATATATTAAGAAAAAAAGCTGATACTGATACTTTTGAATTAGTTAAAGCAGATATTGAAACAATGAAAGACAGAATTAACACAATTAAGAAGCAATCAGACAACAGAGTTATCAAAACAAAAGATGCTGATAAGTTGCAAACAGGTTACTATTTTGATTCTTTGATTAATCCTTTAATTAAGCACTATTTGAAAGAATTAAATAGCTATTTAAAATCTCAAAAAGGTAAAAATTATAAGAAGGTATTTAAGGTTGACTTTACAGACAATGTTTTATACAACTTTTTCAAAACAGAAGGAGTTTGGGATAAAGATTTAAATACAATGTTAGATAATAAAGAAAAGTATGCTAAAAAAGGAACTCAACTATTATCTTACTTAGTTAAAGATATTCCTTTTGAAAAAATCATGACTTTAGATGAAATAAGTAAGTCTAGACAAGGATTGTATGGAACTAAAGAGATTATTACTAAGCTTGTAGAAACACACCCTTTGTTTTTAAATGCTGATAAATATGATACAAGTTACTTTTTAAACTGTATCTTTAAGCAATACTTTGTAGCACATTGTAATGTTGACAGAGCAATCTTTTTAGATAAAAACTATGATGTGACTCAAATTAAGTTTAGTAAAGCTGATTTTGATAATTACTTCAGCATTTCTAAATTGGTTAATGATAATGAAAAAAGAGCTTAATCAGCTCTTTTTTTTATATAAATTTTCAAGTTTTAAGAAGAGTTTGGGTATAATAATAGTATAAAGAAAATAAAAAAATTATGTTAGGAGTGTTCATAGTGAACAAAAAAGAAATGTTAAAAGCAATCAGAAAATCCTCTTATCCCTTTTTATCCGCCCCTAAAAACTTTTGGATAAATTCTGATGATGAATTAGTTGATATGGAAGAAATGGATTTAAACTATCTAAAAAGTTGTCAAAACTATTTAAAAAATCATAAGACAGATATATTTAGAGGTTCAATAGGATTCCATGAAAAGAAAAATATTACTGATTTTGATGGAATCAAAGATTTATTAAAAGAATTATATGCAACTAAACTAGAAGAATTGGATTTAAATATAAAAAATAGAGCTTAAATTGCTCTATTTTTTTTTGCTTTACTTTTGTATTAAATAGTTGTAAAAACTATGATATTTACTGGTGTAGAGCTATTTCTAACAAAAATAGATGATACAGAAATTTGACTTTTTTATGTTACTTGCTATAATAAAATTATAAATAAATATAAATTTATTTAAATATAATATTTAATGTAAAAAGGAGGTCATTTAACATGACAGATGGAGCATCACAAGGGTTGTTTGTAATTGTAGCAGTAGTAATTTTTGGTATTTTTGTATTGATAGCATATTTACTATTCAGAGATACTTTAAAAGATTCACTAGATGGTATCTTTAAAGATGCAATTTCAGGAGCAGAGGCAAGTTTAGCTTCTTAATAACCATAAAAGTAGGTATTAATGAGTGTTAGATATTATTTATTAGTATCTAACACTCATTTTTATATTTAGGAGGAATTAAATATATGAAAGGGAAAGATTATAAAAAAGACTTATATGTTGTTGTATCAGGAATTATTGTAATTTGTTTATTTATTTTAGTAAGGGGAGGTGTCATTTAAAATGACAGATGGAAGTTCACAAGGATTGTTTGTAATTGTTGCAGTAGTAATTTTTGGTATTTTTGTATTAATATCTTATATTTTATTTAGAGATAATCTAAAACCAAGTTTAGCTAAAATATATTGTGATTCTTTTACACAAGTGAGTGAAAATACTGGTTTAGGAAATGGTTTATGTTCTGTAGATGATTCAGATATTGAAATATTAGATGATAGTTTTGATGGAAATAAGGCTGAAATTGTTGAAGAAAAAGATAGTTTTATCAGATTAAATTACAATTTTAATGTTACTATTGAATACTTAAAAAATTATAAGGAAGTATATTTTACAGCTCCAGATGGTTATAAATTTGATAGTGCAATAAATCAGAACATAGATATAGGATTTTTACATTTAAAAGGTAATGAAAATATTAAAATACAAGCAAACAAGGGAGATAAATTTGGTAAAATCATTTTTGAGAATTTTAATGATTTTAGCACATTAGAAGATGTGGAAGCATTTAATTTAAATATACTCACTACAGTAACTAAATAAAAAAAGCTACATTTGTAGCTTTTTTTTATGTTTACTTTTAAAGATGATACAGAAAATTGACAAACAATCTAAAGCTTGCTATCATTAAAAATGTAAATAATATATTTAATTAAAAATAAATATATATAAATAAAACATAAAAAGGAGTGGTTAAAATGACTAATTTAACAAACAATAAATTAATAGGTGTGATTGCAATAGTTCTTGTAGTAGTGGTGGTTTTAGTTTCAGCAACAATATTTTTAAATCAATCAAAATCTGAAATTAGTAAAAATTATTGTAATGCTTTGAGTTTAGTTGATTGCTGATGAAAAAGATAGTTAGTTTCTTAGCTATATTAGCTATCTGTTTAATGTATCTAAATTTATCTAAAAATAAAGAATATTACTTATTAAACAATAAATTAGATACTGCAGTAGCTTTAGATAATTCTTTTATTGTTGATTTAAAAATAAGCAATGATTTAAAAAACAATTTAAAAAATTTAGAGTTTAAAACAGTTGATAATTTGATAGTAGACTATAAAGCTACAGGGATATATGATAATAAAATTATCTACTTAGATTCTGATTTTAAATATTTAGATATAAATTTGGAATATGTAGTAATACATGAATATAGCCATTTTTTAATAGAATCAAAAGAGTTAGATTTAGAGAGGTTTTATAGCTTAATTATTGATAAATCTGAAGAATACAGTGATTTGATAGATTATCAGAATGAAGTATTAACAGATTATATAGCTTATTTGATGTTAGATAAAAATATATCTAAATATATTCTAATATATAATTTTTCATATTTAGATATTAAACAGTTGGAAATTTTAAAAGAAAGTAGGGATTTAAATGATTATTTAAGTGAAAAGGAGGTTTTCTAAATGTTAAAAAGTATTTTAATAGTTGCATTAATCTATTGTTTATTTAGATTGATGGGTTTTGTGGATGGAGTTAATTTAGAATTAAGAAAATATAATCTGAATTTTTGGCTTTATAGATGGTATGTTGTATCAACAACATTTATACATGAATTAAGCCATTATATTACAGCTAAGTTGTTTGGATTTAAAGTCAGTAAATTTAAAGTAGTTGCTTCTAAGGAGTTAAAAGAAAAAATTGATATTCAAAATTTTGGGGAAGTAGAATTTACACCTGAAAATAAGAATGGAAATACTGGTTTTAGTGAAATGATAGGTAAAACAATTACTGGATTAGCACCTTTTATATTGTCTTTTATTTTGTTTAATATGTTTGTAGGATTTGATTTAATAGCTGAAGCGAATGATATGATTTTTAGTTTTGGTCAAATAATTAAAAGCCCACTATTGCTTTTTAATATATTAGGTTTTGTAAAGTCTTTATTTTTAATAATTCTATTTACATGTTTACTAACAGCTACAAGCACATTATCAAAAGAGGATATTGATATTGCTACAAACAAAGGTAATCTATTAGCAAATATTTATCTAGGATTTTACTTAATGATAGTTTTATTTGTAAATTTCCTAATATCAATAACAACTGGTAATATACTACAGCAAATTCCAATATCTTTAGTAATATTGATATTTTTAGGTTTAACAGGTATTGGTTTGTTTTTAGGTTTATTGAGGCTTTATAAGTTAAGAACTACAATGTTGCTACTTTCAGCAATTCCACTAGCTTTTATGTTTAAAGGATTGCTTAATGTTTTTATATTGTTTACGGTTTTCTACTTACTAATGTTAGTAGTTAATGTGATTTTAAGTATTTTGTTTATTAAATTTGTGGTTAGTTCCGCAAATTTTGATATAGATAATCCTGTTCAGGATTATCAAGATAATTTAAATGATGGGGAGGAATGGTAAAAATGAAAAATGTAAAAATCAGAATGGAAGGGGGTTATCACACATATAGTTACAATATATCTGATGATAAATGTGTGTTTAAAGACTCAAAAGGTAATAAATATCAGGTAGATTTAAACACATACAAAAATGATTTAAGAGAGTTAATGATTGATTCTAGAGTCACAGTTAAAGCACTTATATCTAAATATAGAATGTCAAGAGCATTACTTTATTCTGATTCAAAAAATACAGTAGTATCTATTATCAAACTACATTTATTATATTTAGATATAACTAAATATAATGAGATGAAAGTAGCTGAGATTGAAGCATTAAATTACTTGTTAAAAAAAGAAGTAATTAATATATCTGATTATGCTAAAAATGCTAATATATCTAGGGAATTTATCTATCAAATACTAAATAATGTAGATAAAAGAGTGACTAGTGAAAATGTAGATAAGCTCAAAAAAACTAATGATTTAATCAAAAATAATATAATCAAACAATTAAATAAAGAAGATGAAAAAGATTTAATGCAAATTGATAATTTAGAATTTTTTAAATTGATTTTTGAAAAATAGAAAGTAGACTAATTTTAGTCTACTTTTTTGTTATAAAAATAGCTAAATAAATACCTTTACTTTTCTATAAAACAGTTGAAAATACTGAATTTAAAGCACCTCTAATGAAAATAAGTGATTTAAAGATGATACAAAAAATTGACAAGTAGTTTAAAACTTGCTATCATTAAAAATGTAAGGGAGATATATTTAATTTTATTTAAATATATTTAACAAATGACTATAAAAAACATAAAAATGAAAGGAGATTGATTGACATGAAAAATTATACAAACACAGATTTAAAAAGGATAGAAGCAGAAATTAGTTTATTAAGAGATAATAACTACTACTACAAAAATAAGAAGAAAAAAATGTTTAGTGCTATTTTTGAAAATTTACTTGTATTACTTAAAGCATTATGTGTTATGACTTGCATAGTAGCTTTTGTAGTAATTACTCACATTATTTTTGAAACTTTTGGATTAGATGTAACTACATTTATAGATAGTATAGTAGCACTTTTTAAATGGATATTTACTACTTTAAAAACATTAGCTCTTATATCAGTTTATATAATAGTGATACTAATAGCAGTAGATATGATATTCACTATAATTAAAAAAATATTTAAAAGAAATTAAATATAAAAAATGACTATAAAAAACATAAAAATGAAAGGAGATTGATTAACATGAAAAAATTACTAATAACAGCAACAATTTTAACAAGTTTGGTGTTCGGAGGAATTACAGCAAATGCAGATACATTAGATACTGTAGCAGATGTAGCTAATCAAACAACACAAGTAGCTAAAGATACTAAAGATAATGTAAACAAAGATGGATTGATAGAAACAATAGATAAAAATAGAGGAAATATTGAAAATTTGGTAGATAAAGGTGGAGAACTTGCTTACAGTTTTGGGAATAATTTAGATGATGCTTTCAATTATACAAAGGAAACAGAAAACAAAAATATATTTACTAGGACAATCAGTTTCATATCAATTCTTTTAACAGATAAAACTAAAGAACAAGCTATATCAGAAGAAAACCAAGAATTATCAATAGTAGATACAGCAAAAGAGCAAGTAGCTAATAATGATTTAAAAGTATCAACTAAACAAGCAATTAAATATCAATTTGGAAATGGTGGTTTTTCAAGTATTCCTGAAGGTTTTGTAGGATTTTTAGTTGTTGGAATTAGAACATTGTTAGGGATTATTGTAATCACAACATTTGCAATAGCAATTAGATTTATTAAATCAAGTAAAGATAGAGGCTATGTTAAATATCAAAGACAATTGAGTAAATTAAGATAGGATTTTAAATCTTAAAAACATAATAGTTAAGGAGGATGTGAAACATGTCAAAATTATGGATAAGCAGAAAAGAATTACACAATTTAGTTAAAGATTCAGGTATTTATATAGTGTCCATTGGAGTAAAAAATGAAGTGAAATGGAGAAAGACAGGATTTAAACAAACTTATGTTTATCAATCTAATTTCCCAAGTCAGTCACTATATGCTATATCTAATGCTATTATCACAGAATCAAAAAGAATTTAAGGTTTTTAGATATATCTAATTAAGTTTAGATATATCAATAAAGCTTTAAAAGCTAATAAAAAAAGGAGGTTCATTAAAAAAATGAATGAAATATCAAAAATGTTAGAATATCAATCTACAGTGTTACTAATAGGTAAAAAATCAGATGATGTTGCATATACAGTTTATAAAGAATATAAATCAACAATAAAAGATAGTAATTGTAAATATATTACATTATGTGCTGATGATACAGTGTTTAGCAATTATTCAAAAATATCAAAAATAAAGGAGGAAATTTTAAATAGAGAGTTACTGTTTTATGATTTAAAAATTGGAAATATTGATAAATACAATAAATTAGCTGAGAAACATCAACAATTAAATGAGTTAAAACATATAGTAATTAATGTATCAAATTATAAGCAGTTAATTAGCAATATGCAAGATAGCAATAAAGCTTGTATTAAAGAGTTTAAGGATGCTTTAAATGCAATTTATGCTTTAGGTAGGTCTAATGGAGTTAGATTAATAATTAGTTCTGATGATAAGCCATCCAAAGATGATTTAGGTTCTGCTTTAGCAATGTTAGACATGATTACATTAGATTAATTTTTTTAAGGTTTTTAGATATATCTAATTAAGTTTAGATATATCAATAAAGCTTTAAAAGCTAATTATAAAGGGGAATAAAGGTTATGAAAAAAAGATGGTTAAGTAAAAAAGAGTTGAGTGCTTTGGTTAGAGATTTTGACATAGTAATTATTTCTATTGGTTTAAAAAATGAAGTTAAGTGGAGAAAGAAAGGACTTTCAAAAACTTATTTTTATGAACCTTTGTTTTTTAATCAATCTATATATAGTGTAGCTAATGCAATTGTTAAAGATTCTAAGCAATTTTAGAGTTTTTAGATATATCTAATTAAGTTTAGATATATCAATAAAGCTTTAAAAAAAGCTAAAAAATAAACAGAAAGGAGGTTTTTCAGTCATGGAAAACAGAATAGTAGAAGTAAAAGGAACAACAGGAAGTGGATTTAGTCTAGTAATTAATGCTTATATTGAGAAAGCACTAAAGGAAAATAAAGTATTGATTCTAACTGATACTCCTAATGATTTTGATAATTTTGAAAAAGAAAATTTAACATTAATTACAGATGATTATGAACAAGTGTCTTTCTTTTACAAAAAAATTGAAGCACAAGTAATTTATATACAGAATTATCAAGGATTGTTAGATAAATTAGATAGAGTTTTTGGTAAAAGAGGAGTTGAAGTATTTAAAAGAGAATTATTAGAATTACAGAAAATAAGTAACATTATGTTAATAACTAGTAATTAAGACTTTTAAGATATATCTAATTAAGTTTAGATATATCAATAAAGGTTTTAAACCTAATAAATAAATAGAAAGGAGGTATTTTACTCATGAGTAAAATTAAGAAGAAATTAAGTAGTATAGCATTATTAACAATGTTAGGTGCAAGTATAGGTGCAAGTGGTTTACAGCTAAATTCAAATATTTTAGGTCAAAATACAGTAGCTAAGGCAGAAGAATTAGATAAAACAGAAAATGTTGATAAAACTGAAAAAACTATTGAATCAACTGAAGTTACACAAAGAAATCAAAAAGTTGTTAATGAAAGTGAAGTAACTGAGGTTAAAGAAAATCCTTGGAATTATTCAGAAGAATTAACAAAAGAAGGGTTTCAAGCATTACCAGAAATTCAAGGAGAAATGTTAAACACATGGAAAACACCATCTTCAGATAGTGCTTTTTATACAGAATCTAGAATGTATTTTGAAAATGATAGAACTGTTAGAGAGCCAAAAATAGGAGATATTGTAGTGATTGAACAATCAAGTAATTATAAATTATATGGCACTCACAGAAAATTTGATGAACCAAATTTATGGGTAAATTATGATAACTTAAAATATCATGCAGAATTAGATAAACATATTGTTGATTATTATGATGATACAGAACTAGAACTATTAGATACTTATACTTTAAATAATCAAGAATATAAATTTGAAACAAATAATGAAGGTAAAGCAATTACAAATGCTGATAATGCAACTAAACTAGATAAAATAAGTAACTTACCAATATCTTTGGAAAACACTCATTTTATTTTTAAATATAAAGTAACTAAAGTTGATGAACATAAGCCTAGAAATACAATGCACATTAATATTGACTTTTTACAAGAATCTTATCCAGATAGTCCTTATTTTAATGATTATGGTTATCATGTTAGAAGTGCTTTATATTATACAGAAGTAAACTATGTAGATTTTAAAACAAAGGAAAAAATAGCAGAATCAGACTTTATTTTAAATGATACTGATGGAGATAAAACATTTTATCCAAAAAAAATTGATGGCTATTTACCAAATGAAGATTCTAAAACTGTTAGTGTAAATAGCACAGGGGATAGTGAAATTACTTTTTTTTACAATCCTGATTTAAAAAAAAAAGCTGATATAACAGTTAGGTATGTAGATAAAGATGGTAATGACTTACTTAATCAAGAGATACACAGAGATTTATTAGTAGATAAATACTATGAATTTGAAGCTAAACATATTGATGGCTATGAGTTGTTAAGTAATGAAAAACAGGGGTTATGGTTAAGATTAGGTGGTGGTGAAATAGTTTTTACTTATTCTAAAATTGAACCAATAGCTGAAATAGGAAAAGTTATTGTAAATTACTTAGATGAAGATGGTAATAAAATTACTGATTCTAAGGAATTTACAGATAATGTTGATACTGATTTTACTGTGAATGCTATTGATTTAGAAGGTTATAAATTGGTAAGTAAGGGTGAAGTTACAGGTAAAGTAACTAAAGAAGATACTATTATCAATTTTGTATATGAAAAGAATGAAAAACCAGTAGAACCACAAGAACCTGAAGTTCCAGTAGAGCCTATTGAACCATCTACTCCTGAAAAACCAACAGCTCCAGTAGAACCACAAGAGCCTGAAAAACCAGTAGAACCAACAGAACCTACAATATCAACTGATACAGAAAAAGAACCTATTAAAGAAGAAACTAAAAAAGAAGATAAGAAAGATAATCTTTATCAGACAAATTACTCTAGTAACAATTACCTATTAGCTCTTATAACTACAGCATTAGCAAGTGTTATAGCATTCATAACTTTCAAAAAATTTAAAAAATAAGGCTAAATGAGAGTAGTTTAACCGCTACTCTCATTTTTAATACAGGAGGTATAATTTAATGGATAAATTTTTTGAACACCTAGAAAATTTGAGAAAAGTTGCTATTGTAATGTTATTCTTTTTTACTACTTTTTACCTAGTATTATTGCTGTTAAATAGAAATGACAATCAAGAAATAGCTAACAATATTGAGAAATTTAATGATAGTGTTGTTATCACTAAGTCAGATAATGATAAACAAGATATTGCAGAAATTAAAAATAACCTTGAAAAACAAAGGGAGGTATTAAAAGAAATTGTTTCTGAAAACAAAGAAAATCAAGAAGTATCTAATGATAAAAGAAAAGAAAATATTGATTTAATTATCAAAGAGGAAATCATAGATAATAGTTATCAATCATTAGAAAAAACAGATAAATTCAGCAAATTAGGAATAGTAGAAATACCTAAAATTGATTTAAATTTATCTATTTTTGAGGGTAAACCTTTTGTTAATACTAAAAACAAAGAAGATACAATGCTATATGGTGCAGTAACTAATAAAGAAAATCAAGTTATGGGGAAAGGGAATTATATATTAGCAAGTCATATAGTTAGTAATAGTAATTTATTATTTACAAATATTAGTCAGTTAGAAAATGGTGATACAATCACATTAAAAGACAGTAATTATAGTTATGAATACAGAGTTTACAAGAATTTTGAAGTGTCTAATGATGAAACTTGGATTCTAAATGATATTAAAAATTATAGCATTCTGACTTTATATACTTGCGTGCCTGATGAGAAGGAAATACCTTTAAAAAGAACAGTTATCAGAGCAGTTCTAACAGATATTAGAGAGTTGTAAATAGATTCCTTTACTTTTGTATTAAACCCCTTAAATATCAAAATTTAAGGGGTTTTATTTTATATTTAAGTAGATATAGCATGATACAGAAAATTGACAAGTAAGATAATACTTGCTATAAATAATTATAGACATATATTTAATTATATGTAAATATAAAAAAAGAGGTAATTAAAATGGAAAAAATTGTAATTGTTGCAAATAAAGAAACTGAAGATGTTGTAAATAAAATAAAATATGCTGTTAGCAATTTAGAAAAAAACAGCAATTTAATTACAGAATTGACTGTATATATTGCAGAATATCTAAAGCTAAAAAAAATAAATTTACATGGTAGTAATGAAGCAATATCTGTAGATGATTTTATAATCAAAATGGATTATAAAGATAAATCTATAGAAAAGGTTTGGATGAGAACTGAAAAAGGAACAAAAGATATTTACTAATAAAGTAAATAAAGATTTAAAATAAAAAATTAGGGGGAATTAAAATGTTTAATAAAGACAACTCAATGGTGGAAAAATTAGATAACATAGATATGATTAGAACTAAAATATTGTTTGAAAAAAGAGAAGTAAATGAAGCATATGAAAGTGTAGCAAATGATAGTAAATTACTATTTGAATTAACTCAATATATATCTAAAGAATCTACAATTAAAGCTATAATTTTAGCTCATTTTGATGGACTTGTTATGATTGTAGATGATTTAATTATAAATATAAATGCTTCAGAAAGATTTATACAAAGAGTTTACAAAGTATCAGAAAATGGTGATATAAAAACTATATATGACATTTTAGATTAGTAAAAGAGCCTATTAAGGCTCTTTTTTTATTGAAAGGGTTTAGGATTGTCATCATGATTATCTAATATCACTCTTAAAACAAATACAAAGAAAAGAAAGAATGTTTTTATAAAGAAATAAATAGTGATTATAAGAAAGATACCTGAAAAAATTGAAGCAAATAGATTATTTTGATTGTTGAAAAATTCTAAAATGATGCTTGAAGCTGAAGCACTAGCAATTCTTTGCACCAACAAAGGAATCATTTTAGAAAGCTTTGTTTGATTAGTTATAGCATTGGCAGGAACTAATTTACCATAATTCTGTATTTCCACATATCCTAAAAAGATAGCAAGTATGATTGATATTAAAAAAAACACTAAATTACCTCATTTCTATTTTTCTTTAATAATATCAAAAAAATACAGCAATACCAATTGTTTTAACACATTAAAATAAAAATCTAGCTTTATTTAAATATAAAAAATACCTCTCAGAGTAAATTAAGAGTATAATTCCCCACAAAAAATTATTCACTTCATTTAAAAGTTGTTTTTTCAAAAATAAGTATTTAAAACCTTGATATAACAATAATATAGTTTTTTTGTCAACATAATAAAAACCCTTGA
>OKWA01000641.1_pt1 | contig 16581 bp, 15 predicted proteins | sample 1606861 | NCBI WGS metagenome assembly OKWA01 (sample SAMN03281007, study PRJEB24777) | human gut metagenome | isolation source: fecal sample PR166 from 1 month old female Malay infant, vaginally... | reverse complement strand
CCTTCTTCATACCCCACATAACCCGGAGGAGCTCCATTGAGACGGCTGGCTGCGAATTTCTCCATATACTCACTCATATCAAAGCGGATAAGAGCAGATTCGTCGTCAAAGAGGACTTCTGCCAGAGCCTTGGCCAATTCGGTCTTACCGACACCTGTAGGCCCTAAGAACATAAAGGAACCAATCGGACGCTTGTGACTGCGAATCCCTGACTGATTGCGGCGAATGGCACGGCTAATGCTTGAAACTGCTTGTTCTTGACCGATGACACGTTTATGCAATTCAGCTTCCAGATTCAGGTATTTCTTAGCGTCTGTCTGGGTCAGTTTTTGGACTGGAATACCTGACAAGCGACTCAAGGTGGTCAAAATATCAGACTCTGTCACCAAGTCTTTATAGACAGGCACTTGCTCTTCTTTTGCGATTAGCTGGGCAGCCTGTTTCCACTTGCCATCCATCAAGGCCTTGTCAGCTGGACTCAAACCTGAATCATCTGCTTTTACATGCTTAGCCTTATTTTGCACTGTTGCTGCTGCTTCATCCAAGAGATCAATAGCAGAGTCTGGCAAATGGCGACTGGTCAAGTAACGATGAGCCATCTTGACAGCTGTTTCAACCGCTTCATCTGTGATTTGCACACGGTGATGTTTCTCATAAGTCGCCTTCAAGCCTTGTAAAATGATCATGCTGTCTGCCACACTTGGCTCTTCAATCGTCACTTTGGCGAAACGACGAGAAAGGGCTGCATCTTTTTCGATATGTTTTTGGTATTCTTCCTGAGTGGTCGCACCAACTGTTCTCAAAGTTCCACGCGCCAAGGCTGGCTTCAAGATATTGGCCGCATCTAGAGTTGAGTCAATCCCACTACCAGAACCCATGATGGTATGAAGTTCATCGATAAAGAGGATGACTTGGCCATCTTCTTCAATGTCCTTGATGATATTGTTCATGCGTTCTTCAAAGTCACCACGGAAGCGTGTCCCTGCAACGACATTCATCAAATCAAGCTCTAACACGCGCATCTTAGCCATTTCCGCAGGTACATCACCACTAGCAATACGCTGGGCAAGACCAAGCGCCAGAGCAGTTTTCCCAACACCAGCATCTCCAACCAAGACAGGATTATTCTTGGTCTTACGGCTCAAGATTTGAATCATACGCGAGATTTCCTTATCTCGACCAATGACTGGTTCTAACTTGCCAGAACGCGCTTGCTCTGTCAAATCATGCGTATAGTCCTCGAGACCACCACTCGGAGTCTGGGGCATGCCCATCATATTAGCCATAGAATTTTGCTTATCAGCTACTGTACGATGGCGTTGGCGTAAAGCCTTGAGGTCTTCACGGGTCCAGCCTGCCCGTTCTTCTAAATTTCGACGAAGAGCAGCAATCTTGACCTGATCTTTCTTATCTTCATAAGAAAAACCAGCTCTCTCCAAGATACGAGTTGCCAAGGCATTGCCATCATGCAAAATCGCATAAAGGACGTGCTCCGTCCCTAGCATCTTAGCATGGACCACTGACGCTACATACTCTGCTTCGTCAAAAAGAACCTGCAAACGATGAGAAAACGGCAATTCCGTAAAGGTTTCATCCTGGCTATAGTTCGTTTCAGTCAGTTCCAAAGCGACCTCTTCTAAACGGTCCATCTCATATGGATAATCATTTAAAGTTGCCCCTGCCACACTATAACTGTGATTGGACATGGCAATCAACAAGTGCCAAGACTCTAGGTAACGAGCTCCAAAATGGCCAGCAACCATGTAGGCACTTTCGATACATTCATTCAATGCTTTTGAATAGTTCATCTTACTTCCCTTTTCTATCTACCTCTTGTATGACCTGTCTTAGCATGTTTGCACGAAGGACTGGAGCTTCTTCCCCTAAAACGCGATCCACAGCTACTGCTACCAGCAAATTCATCTCCTGCTTGGTCATCAATTTCTGCTCAACCAAAAGCTGTAGAATATCCTCATAAATTTCTTGACTGAGCCGCTCACCAATCGAGTAAAGCAGCTCCCGTAGCATTTCATGATGACTAGAAAACTCAATCCGTCCTATACGAATGTAACCTCCTCCACCACGCTTACTTTCAACCAAGTAGCCTCTACTTTCCGTAAAGCGTGTCTTGATCACGTAGTTAATCTGACTAGGGACAACCTGAAAGGTATCTGCCAACTGACTACGTTGCAACTCCACGATACCAGATTGATCTAAAATCGCCTTGATGTAGGCCTCAATATGATCCGATGTATTTTTAAATCTCATTACAAACCCACCTCTCTCTTTAAACCTTGACTATCTTTGACTATTATACCGAAATTTTCTCATTTTTAAAAGAAAAAGGGCGCTGGTAAAGGATAATCTTCACCAACTCCCTATTTTTCTACTTAATCTAAGCCTAATTCTGCCAAGATTTGACGTTTGTAGGCAATCTTTTGGACTTCCTTGTCCTCATCTTCAGACCAATCTAGTTTAATTTCTGAAACAATCTGCCCAGGGCGATTTTTCAAGATATAGATGCGGTCGCTGAGACTAAGGGCCTCCTCGATACTATGCGTGATGATCAAGGTTGTTAGCTGCAACTGCTTGTGAATCTCAAGGTACCAAGCGTGGAGTTCCATCTTGGTCATCTCATCCAAGGCGCTAAAGGCCTCATCTAAGAGAAAGAGCTTGTGCCCGAAAAGGTAGGTTCGGAGTAAGGCTACACGCTGGCGCATCCCACCACTAAGTTCATGAGGGTATTTATCTCTTACAGCTGTCAACTGGAAGGTCGCAAGAATTTCATCTGCTCGGGAAATAGCTTCTGCCTTATCCACCTTTTGAATCAAGAGGGGCAGAATGATATTACCAAGCACCGTCTTGTGTTCCAAGAGCAGATCCTTTTGCAACATATAACTCACGCGCCCCTTAGGATTTTCTTCACCATCAAGGACAATTCTCCCTGACTGAACTTCTAAAATCCCAGCAATTAAGTTGAAAAGCGTAGTCTTACCAACACCACTTGGGCCTAAGATAGAAACCACTTCTCCTGAAGTCACCTGCAGGTTAATGTCCTCTAAAATCCTCTCCTGACCATAAGCATAACTGACGTGTTCTAGTCTAATTTCTGTCATTATTTCACAAAATCGTTAGTGAAGCCTTTGTCTGTCAAGTCTTCTTTAAGGATACCATTTTCTTTATCCCATTTGTAGAAGGCATTCCAGCGAGCTGCATCAAATTGACCCCATTTTTCCTTGTCGCTTGCGTATTCTTTTGACAAGTATTTTTGAGATTCGATGACAAAGTCACGTTTTTCCTGAAGTTCAGGTGCATTCTTGATGAGGATATCTGCTGCTTCCTCTGGATGCTCCATAGCATATTGGTAACCTTTTTTGATAGCTTGGATAACTTTGCGAGCTTCTTCTTTGTTGTCTTTAAGGTAGTCGTTGTTTGCGATGATAACTGGTGAGTAGTAGTCAAACTCCTTGACATAGTCTTTCAAGTACAAGAAGTTAGCATCTACACCCTGAGATTTTGCAAGGATACCATCCCATCCGTAGTAGATCCATGCAGTATCAAATACTCCATTAACAATCGGTGTGATAGAGTTTGAGTCGTTATTTGGTACTTTTTCAACCTTCTCAAAGTCTCCACCTTGAGACTCTACCAAGGTTTTCAACATAGCAAGTTCAGTTGGATCATTCCAAGTTCCATATTTCTTACCAACTAAGTCTTTTGGACTAGCTACATTGTCAGATTTACGAGAGATGATTCCTGATGTATTGTGCTCAACAATAGCTGCAACGGCAGTAATTCCTGCTCCTTTTTCCAATTTTTTAGCCATATAGTCTTGGAAATAGACTGCAAATGGTGCCTTACCATTGATAACCAAGTCAGATGAGCTTTCTTCTGGTGGCAATTTCAAATCAACATCCACTCCAGCTTCTTTGAAATAACCTTTTTCCTTGGCAACATAAAGCCCTGTGTGGTTGGTATTTGGTGTCCAGTCTAGGATAAAGTCAATCTTCTTAAGTTCTGCTTCCTTATTATCCTTAGAAGCAGTTCCTTGACCACAGGCCACAAGTACAACAGCTACAAGAGCTGTTAAAACAGTTAAAAACACTTTCCATGTTTTTTTCATTTTGATTTCCTCTTTTCTTTTTTAAAACATTCTTACTCTACGAACGTTTCCATTTAATAACATATTTTTCACTAATATCGACCAACTTCATACCCAGAAGACTGATAATCGATACCAGAATAATGATCGCGAACATGGTATCATACTGAAACAGTTTCTTGGACTGAATCATGTAGACACCTAGTCCTTCAAAGCCTCCCAACCACTCAGATACTACTGTTGTGATAAAAGCGTAGGAGACACTGACTCTCAGACCTGCATAAAAGTAAGGTAGGCTGACTGGGATTTTAAAATGCCACAGGATTTGCCAAGGTTTGGCCCGCATCAGACTAAACAAGGTCAGCATATCCTTGTCACAATGCCTAAAACCATCCAAAATGCTGACGATGATAGGAAAGGTTGTCGTCAAGATAATCAAGACAATCTTGGGCAAAATCCCATAACCTAGCCACAAGACCAGAATAGGAGCTATAGCAATGGTCGGAATGGTCTGAACAACCACCATCATAGGGTAAATCAGGTCATTGAGCCAAGTCAAACTGTCCATAAGCACAGCCATGAGACAGGCAATCAAGACTCCCAAAATCAGCCCCAGTAAAGCCACTCTCAAGGTCGCCCAGCTATGGTGCCAGAGAAATTCTCTATCACGAACAAAGGCCTGGAGAATTTCAAGAGGGGTCGGCAGGATAAACTTGGGGAGAAGTTTAAGAAAACCTGCTAACTGCCAGATTGACAAGACTCCGAGAAAGCCCAATAGACTAATGTGTCGTCTCAGTATACTTTTCAAGTTTCTCATCAATACTTAAAATCTCTCCTACATTTATTTTGACATTGGCAAAGACATTATCTGCCTCCTGCCTTGCCACTTCCAGCGCTTCTTTGAAAATGCGCATGAGCTCATCAAACTCCCCTTCCAAGACCGTTTCAAATGGTGTCACCACCATAGTCACCTCTTGAGCTTGCAGATAAGCAATGACCTGATCAATAACATCTATCCGATCAATCCCCTGTGATAGGGGTAAAACTTGCAAGGCAATGCTTGCTTTCATAACAACCTCCTCTTCTCGTTTTCCTTTGACAAAAAGAAAAACCTTTACCATATATGGAAAAGGTGCAGAATAGACTAAGTATCGTTCCCTACGCTGGCATTACCCAGATCAGGTGCGGTCGAAGCTTAACGCTTCCTCTCAGACTGTACACAGACTCCCATATATTATATGGACATATGATAGCGCAAAATAAAAAAAATGTCAAGGAAACTGCTTACAGAAAAGAGTAGGAAAAATTTCCTACTCCCATTTTCTATACTCGTTCTCCATCACTATTTACTCTGTAGCCATCCACCGTCGTATTAACAGCTAAGGCGCCTGAAGAGTAAGAATAATACCACTTACCAGAGACTTGATACCAACCTGTTTTCATTGCCCCTGAACTATCCAAATAATACCACAGACCATTTTCCTTTAACCATCCTGTCTGCATTTCACCAGATGATTTCAAATAATACCAGCTAGAGCCATCTTTCAGCCATCCCGTCGCCTTAGAACCATCTGATTTGAAATGATACCAACTACCATTTATTTTCTTCCAACCGACAGTTGAACTGTTATTGGATCCATAGTTAGAGCTATTTCCTGATTGATTCTGATAATTCTGTGAAGAGCTTACTCCCTCTAGCTGGATATAGCGACGACTTCCGTTATAAGCCGTATAACTCAACCACTTGTACCCATCTTTTTCGAGAATTTGATCATAATGAACATTCTCTCCAGGATAATAGTAATCAATTGCAGTTGCGCTAGCTAGAGGCTGATTTTTGATAGCAGCCTTAGTCTTAAAATAATGTGTTCCTCCTGTTGAAACTGAGGATTGACTATTCCCAACACTGCCACCAGCTAAATCTTTAAAATGAATAAAACCAGTCATAGTATTCGCCTTCACGACGCGCTTATTGTAAGATTCCCTTATTCCATAATTGTATTCTTCAATCTCAATCTCATCTCCTATTACATTTGACACCCAAGCAACATGACCATAAGTTCCTGCAGTAGACCAAGCAATAGAGCCAATCGTCGGTGTATTATCTACACGATACCCTTCACGACGAGCACGATGACCCCATTCATTCGCATTTCCATAAGCTGCCGGAATCTCAAAACCATTTACACCACTTAAGCGAAAGGCTGCAAAAGAAGTACACTGACGAGAATACATGCGCCACTTGTCAATCTCCTGACTGCCATTTTTATAATAAGCAGGATAATCATCCCCACGCGCAATCGATCCATTTCCTCCGGAATAGGCATATACACTATCACCCGCTGCTAGCATCAATCCTACTACTAAAAAGGGAACAACTTTTTTAGCTGATTTTCTAAAAGAAAATCCTGTCTCTGTTACTTTGAATGGTAAAACTTTCATTCTTCCTCCTTGAAAAATAATATAAATCGAAGATTACCTTCACTTAAACTATTCGGAGAAAAAAAAGAAAAGTGAGAAAATTTCTCACTTTAGTCAAGATAATGAATCAAATTCTTTTCTGTAAGGATATCTGAGTAAGTAAAGGATTCAACGTAAACATTAGCTTGTTTATCTCCTTCAACGTTCCCAAATTCAACGATAAATAGGGATGGATAAACCTCAATTAGCTTACCCAATCTATTTTTTTGGCGCTTACGACCATTCTCCAAAGTCATTTCTACGACTTGTCCCTCATGTGCCTTGATTTCTTCTTTGATTTTTTTCATCTTGGCTACATCTGTAAATGCATCTGACATCTTATGCCTCCCTCTTTGAGATACTTGAAAATTTATTGTATTCTTTTTGGAAAATTAATTCCACCGTTCCACGAGCTCCACTACGGTTTTTCTCGATAATAACTTCTACCTTATTATTCGGTATGCCTTCCTCTTCTTCACCACCACGCTCATAGTAGTCGTCGCGATAAAGAAAGGCTACGATATCAGCGTCCTGCTCAATAGACCCAGATTCACGAATATCAGACAAAACTGGTCTCTTATCCTGACGTTGTTCTACACCACGAGAAAGCTGACTTAGAGCGATTACTGGAACCTTCAGTTCCTTAGCTAAAATTTTCAACTGACGTGAAATTTCTGAAACCTCTTGTTGACGATTCTCCCGACCAGTTCCCGTGATAAGCTGCAAATAGTCTATCAAAATCAAACCAAGATTTCCAGTTTCTTGAGCCAATTTACGAGAACGAGAACGAATTTCCGTGATCCGAATCCCTGGAGTATCATCGATATAAATACTCGCATTAGCTAGATTCCCTTGAGCAATGGTATATTTTTGCCATTCCTCATCAGTCAATTGACCCGTACGGATAGAATGCGATTCCACCAAACCTTCTGCCGCCAACATACGATCCACTAGACTTTCCGCACCCATTTCCAGTGAAAAAATAGCAACTGTTTTGTCCAACTTAGTCCCAATATTCTGAGCAATATTCAAGGCAAAGGCTGTCTTACCAACCGCCGGACGGGCTGCTAGGATAATCAACTCCTCCTCATGAAGTCCAGTCGTCATATGATCCAAGTCACGATAGCCTGTCGCAATACCTGTAATATCGGTCGTTTGTTGCGAGCGAGCCTCCAGATTTCCAAAGTTGACATTCAACACATCTCGAATGTTCTTAAATCCACTTCGATTAGCATTTTCGCTGACATCAATCAGGCCTTTTTCTGCCTGAGCAATGATTTCATCAGCTGGTTGCGAAGCCTCGTAAGCTTGATTGACAGACTCTGTCAACTTGGAGATTAATCGACGTAGCATGGCCTTCTCTGCAACAATCTTAGCATAATACTCCGCATTAGCAGAAGTTGGCACAGAATTGACAATCTCAACCAAGTAAGACAGGCCACCAATATTCTGTAAATCCCCTTGATTATCAAGAATGGTACGAACCGTTGTTGCATCTATAGCATCGCCACGATCGGATAAATCGACCATAGCTTGGAAAATCAAACGATGGGCATACTTAAAAAAGTCCCGAGACTCAATATATTCTCGCACAAAAACAAGCTTACTCTCGTCAATAAAGATAGCCCCTAAAACGGATTGCTCAGCTAAGATATCTTGAGGTTGTACTCGTAACTCTTCTACTTCTGCCATCAGACTTCCCTTCCTTTTACAATCTTGTCAAGAAAGTGTAAATTTACCCTTCTTTCACACGAAGATTGATCACACTTGTGATATCTTGATAAATTTTCACTGGTACATCGATCAAACCAACTGCTCGAATCGGAGCTTGTACTTGAATATGACGTTTATCAATCTTAATTCCAAATTGCTTTTGCAATTCTTCTGCAATTTTCTTATTGGTAATGGAACCAAAGGTACGACCATCTGGACCAACTTTTTCAACAAATTCTACAACCGTTTCTTCTGCTTCTAGTTGGGCTTTAATTGCTTTTGCTTCTGCAATCATCTCAGCGTGAGCTTTCTCTTCTGATTTTTGTTTACCACGAAGTTCACCTACAGCTTGAGCAGTTGCTTCTTTTGCTAAATTCTTTTTGATAAGAAAGTTTTGTGCATACCCTGTTGGTACTTCCTTAATTTCGCCTTTTTTACCTTTTCCTTTAACATCTGCTAAAAAGATTACTTTCATTCTTCTTTCTCCTTTTCCTTTATTTCATTTAATACAATTTCTGTCAGTTTTTCACCTGCTTCTGACAAGGTTGAATCCTTAATTTGAGCTGCTGCCAAATTAAAGTGGCCTCCACCTCCCAGCTCTTCCATAATCCGTTGTACATTCAATTTACTACGACTGCGAGCTGAGATAGAGATAAACCCTTGTGTATTCTTCGCAAGAACAAAACTCGCTTCAATACCTGACATAGCTAACATGGCATCTGCTGCCTTACTAATAACAACTGTATCATAGCATTTCGAGTCCGTAGCCTCTGCTATCAGCACATCTGAACCTAATTTACGTCCCTGTAAAATCAGTTCATTGACCTCACGATATTCTTCAAAATCCGTCGCAGCCATTTCCTGGATAGCAATACTATCGCTTCCGCGCGTTCTGAGATAGCTAGCAACATCAAATGTCCGACTAGTCACTCGTGAGGTGAAATTTTTAGTATCCAACATCATACCAGCCATTAAGATACTTGCTTGCATACGACTCAAACGATTTTTCTTAGAATTCTGGAACTGAATCAATTCCGTTACCAACTCACTGGCACTACTTGCACCACTTTCGATATAAGTGATAACTGCATTGTCTGGGAAATCCTGATCCCTTCGATGGTGGTCAATGACGATGGTTTGGGTAAATAAATCATAAAAATCTTTTGATAAAGTTAAAGCTGTCTTTGAATGGTCTACAAGAATCAACAAAGAACGATTGGTCACCATCCCCATTGCATCCTTAACAGACAACAACTTTGTAACTCCTTCTTTTTCTAAGAATGAAACAGCTCGTTCAATATCCGGCGACATTTGTTCTTCGTCATAAATAGCATAGCTATTTTCAGTCACATTGCTGGCAAACAACTGCATACCTACAGCAGAGCCAAGAGCATCCATATCTAGATTTTTGTGACCAATTACAAAAACCTGATCCACACTTCGAATCTTATCTGAAATAGCCGTCATCATAGCGCGCGTACGGGTCCGTGTACGTTTGATTGAGGCAGCAGATCCACCACCAAAATAAACTGGATTTTTCGTTTCGTCGTTTTCCTTGACAACCACTTGGTCGCCACCACGCACTTCAGCCAAGTTCAAGTTGAGCAATGCAACTTTCCCTATCTCATCATGATTTCCATCACCATAAGAAAATCCCATACTTAAGGTCAAAGGCAACTGTCTCTGTTTCGACTCTTCTCTGAAAGCATCAATAACAGAAAATTTATCATTCATCAATCCCTCAAGTACCGTGTAGTCCGTAAATAAATAAAAACGGTCCATACTCACTCGACGGGAGAACATGGCATGTTTACCTGCAAATTCTGAAACAAAATTGGCTACAAAACTATTGATATGACTGATATCAGACTCCGATGTTTCATCTTCTAAATCATCATAGTTGTCAACGGAGACAATCCCAATAACAGGTCGACTTGTCACTAACTCAACAGTCGCTTCATATTCTCCAGACACATCAAAGAAGTAAAGAACTCCAGATACCTTGTCCATATGAACCGAATAGCGAGTCTCACCCAAGGTGGCATAAGAACCTGGATTCCCCACAGAAGCCTTGATAATTGTTAGAATTAATGCCACATCAATTTCGCCCACTTCATTAGTCAAGATCAATTCAGCATAAGGATTAAACCACTCAACTTCACCAGATGATAAGTCTAATTTAATAACCCCAACAGGCATCTGTTCTAACAAGGTTGTCAAACTATCTTCAGCTTGGTGGTTTACATACTGAATTTGTTCTACTTCACTCCTTGAGTAGTACTCTCTTTGATGAATGAATAATAAAATATATGAACCCAAAATAAGTAGCAAAAGAAATAGCGTTACCAGTGTATTCCTTACAAAAACAAGTTGCACAGATAGCACCCCGAACGCCACTATTCCTAATATTAAGGGGAAAATAGGACCTACATAAAATTTTTTCATTCCAAACCTCTTGGCACCCATTATACCATAATAACCACCAAAAAGCGACTTTTTAAAAGTGTAATCAGTAATTCTATCAATTATAATAAAAAGGAGGTTTACAAATCAGTAAACCTTCCTTTACACATATTGAAATTAAGATTCTTTAACTTCTAACAGACCAATTTCTCCATCCTCACGACGATAAATCACATTAGTTGTTTGATCTTCAACATCCACATAGATAAAGAAATCATGTCCCAACAAATCCATCTGTAGAATAGCTTCTTCCAAATCCATTGGTTTTAAATCAATTTGTTTTGAACGAACAACTCTAGATTGGACAACATTTGGATCTTCCACCAAAGCATCTGTAAATAATTGACTAGTTGCTACCTTATTTTTATTTTTACGCTCGATTTTTGTTTTATTTTTACGAATCTGACGTTCAATTTTATCAGTTACAAGGTCAATTGAACCATACATATCTTGAGACACATCTTCTGCACGAAGAGTAATTGAGCCAAGCGGAATCGTTACTTCCACTTTAGCAGTTTTTTCACGATACACCTTCAAGTTAACTCGAGCATCCAACTCTTGTTCAGCTTGAAAATACTTTTCGATCTTTTCGAGTTTAGAAACTACATAATCACGAATTGCTTCTGTTACTTCTAGGTTTTCACCACGGATACTATATTTAATCATATGAGTACCTTCTTTCTAAACATTTTTGTTTTTCTGATTTCATTATAACGCTTTCATTTTAGTTTTGCAAATTTTTTCCTCATCTTACAAGGGAAAATGTTTTTACATCCTCAGCACCTGATTCTTCCAATAGTTTCTTCACACGATTTATAGTTGTTCCAGTAGTATAAATGTCATCTATAAGTAAGATTTTTTTAGGAATAGTAACTCCACTTTTAATAAAGAAAGGAAGTTCTGTTGCCAAGCGTTCTGAACGACTTTTAGAATAACTAGCTCTCTCTTCTCTCTTATCCAGTAAGTCTTGAAAAGAGAACCCTGCTACTTCAACTAAACCTTCAACCTGGTTAAATCCCCTCTCAAGTAATCTTTCAGGACTTAGGGGAATTACGACAAATTGATACTCTTTGTACTTTTTTAACTCCTCACTTAAAACTGAAGCAAAAACTTTTCTTAAAAGGAAGTCTCCATCAAACTTATACCGACTGAAAAAATCCTTCATAGCTTGATTGTAAACAAAAATCGCTCTATGACTCACCTCAACTCCTTCTTTACACCAAAATTGACAGTCTTGACACTTCGTTAACAAACCTGTTTTCATACAGTTTGGACAGTACTCTTCTCCAATCCTCTTAAAAGTAGAGTCACAGTCTGAACAAAGACAAGAGTCATCATTCTTCAGAAGTAAGAGACTACTAAAAGTTAAAATAGTCTTCATAGTCTGCCCACACAACAAGCACTTCATAGCCCCGCCTCCTTATTCATCTGCTGAATTTCCTTAATTGCCTTCTTGATTGAAGCATTTAACCCATCATGGAAAAAAAGCAAATCTCCTGTTGGTCTATCCATGCTTCGTCCAACTCGTCCACCAATCTGAATCAAGCTAGACTTGGTAAAAAGGCGATGATTGGCCTCTACTACGAAAACATCCACACAAGGGAAAGTAACTCCGCGCTCCAATATCGTCGTACTGATAAGTATTGTCAATTTTCCATCTCTAAAAGCTTGTACCTGCTCTAATCGATCTTCTGTGATAGAAGATACAAAGCCAATTTTCTCATGCGGAAATTGCTCCTGTAAGATTTCTTTTAACTGCTCCCCTTTCTTAATTTCTGAAGCAAAAATGAGTAATGGATAAGCTGTCTTTCTCTGCTTCTCAATATAAGACTTTAGCTTTGGTGACAACCGACTTTTCTCTAAACAGTGATTAAAATCGGATAACCAGACAGGTTTAGGAATAATCAAAGGATTTCCATGAAATCGTCTTGGCAAACTCAATCGTTTTAATTCTCCGATGCGAACCTTCCTATCTAACTCATCGGTAGAAGTCGCTGTTAAAAAGATTCTCAAGCCATTCTCCTTTACACTATTCTTGACAGCATGGTAAAGCGTGGGATTGTCAACATAAGGAAAGGCATCTACTTCATCCACTATCAGCAAATCAAAGGCTTGATAAAACTTCAATAACTGATGGGTCGTCGCAACAACTAGTGGTGTTCGAAAATACGGCTCTGATTCTCCGTGTAGTAAAGATATCTTGCAAGCAAAATCCTGTTGCAGGCGCTTGTACAGCTCCAAACAAACATCTATGCGAGGACTAGCCAAACAAACTGCACCACCCCTATTAATCACCTTAGCCACAACTTGATAAATCATTTCTGTCTTTCCAGCCCCTGTCACCGCATGAACTAAAGTTGGCTCTTGCTTGTCTACTGCTTGAATCAGTCCCTCTGATACCTTATCTTGAAAAGGAGTTAATTGACCACTCCATTTAAGAACATCTTGCTTCGGAAAATCCTCCTGCGGGAAATAGTATAAAGATTGATCACTCCTAACTCTCTTCATCAGTAAACACTTCCTACAATAGTAAGCACCGATGGGCAAATACCATTCATCTAAAATAGCACTATCACAACGTTGACAGAAAAGTTTCCCTTTCTCCCTTCTCATTGCTGGAAGTTTCTCCGCCAACTGACGTTCCTCTTTAGTTAATTCATTCTCCGTAAACAAGCGACCAAGATAATTTGGATTTACTTTCATACTTCTTTATTCGTAAAAACCTAGCGCTTTAAATGATTTTTTAGTACAATTAAATCATGGAATTTAGAACAATCAAAGAGGACGGTCAAGTCCAAGAAGAAATCAAAAGATCTCGCTTTATCTGTCATGCCAAGCGTGTTTATAGCGAAGAAGAGGCTCGTGACTTCATTACTGCCATCAAGAAAGAGCACTACAAAGCTACGCATAACTGCTCTGCCTTCATTATTGGGGAACGTAGTGAAATCAAACGGACAAGTGATGATGGTGAACCTAGTGGTACTGCTGGCGTTCCCATGCTAGGGGTACTAGAAAATCACAATCTCACCAATATCTGTGTGGTAGTGACACGCTACTTTGGTGGTATTAAACTAGGCGCCGGAGGACTGATTCGTGCTTACGCTGGCAGTGTGGCCTTAGCTGTCAAAGAAATTGGCATCATTGAAATAAAAGAACAAGCTGGCATTGCTATTCAAATGTCTTACGCTCAGTACCAAGAGTACAGTAACTTCCTTAAAGAACATAACCTCATGGAGCTAGATACAAATTTTACAGATCAAGTCTATACGATGATTTATGTTGATAAAGAAGAAAAAGAAACTATTAAAGCTGCACTGGTAGAGTTTTTTAATGGAAAAGTTGCTTTAACTGATCAAGGTTTACGAGAAGTTGAAGTTCCTGTAAAATTAGTGTAAATAATAGATAATGCAGTGTTTCACTGACATTCTCACCACTATTTTAATTAGCAAAATAAAAAGATGCTTGCCCAGACACACTAGAAAATGAAGCAATTCAAAAAGAAAACAGATATCGTTCCACTTTACACCTATTTACTAGAATTAGCTTATCACAATCGCTTGAAAATTAACGGATTAGACCTGTGATATAAAAAAATCCTATCACTTCGATAGGATTTCTATATTTTACAAATGGTATAGATAGCGTTATACTAGAAATATCTTATACAAAGAGGTATTCATATGTCTATTTATAACAACATTACTGAATTAATCGGTCAAACTCCGATTGTTAAACTCAACAACATCGTGCCAGAAGGGGCTGCGGACGTCTATGTAAAGCTTGAAGCATTCAACCCTGGTTCTTCTGTAAAAGATCGTATTGCTCTTAGCATGATTGAAAAAGCTGAACAAGACGGTATTTTGAAACCAGGTTCTACAATTGTTGAAGCAACAAGTGGAAACACTGGTATTGGACTTTCATGGGTAGGTGCTGCTAAAGGGTATAAAGTCGTCATCGTTATGCCTGAAACTATGAGTGTAGAACGACGTAAGATTATCCAAGCTTATGGTGCTGAACTCGTCCTAACTCCTGGTAGTGAGGGAATGAAAGGCGCTATTGCTAAAGCTCAAAAAATCGCTGCTGAACGTGATGGTTTCCTTCCTCTTCAATTTGACAATCCAGCTAATCCAGAAGTACACGAAAGAACAACAGGAGCTGAGATACTAGCTGCTTTCGGTAAAGATGGATTAGATGCCTTTGTTGCAGGAGTTGGTACCGGTGGAACAATTTCTGGTGTTTCTCATGCACTCAAAACAGCAAATTCTAACATTCAAGTTTTTGCAGTAGAAGCAGATGAATCTGCTATTCTATCTGGTGAAAAACCTGGTCCTCACAAAATTCAAGGTATCTCAGCTGGATTTATTCCTGATACACTTGATACAAACGCTTATGATGGTATCGTTCGTGTAACATCAGACGATGCTCTAGCACTCGGCCGTGAAATTGGTGGAAAAGAAGGATTCCTTGTAGGGATTTCTTCAGCGGCAGCTATCTACGGAGCAATTGAAGTTGCAAAGAAATTAGGTACAGGTAAGAAAGTCCTTGCTCTAGCACCAGATAACGGCGAACGTTATTTATCTACAGCACTCTATGAATTTGAAGTGTAGTCTCCGAAATACACTTAGCCCTTATTATAGGGCTTTTTATTTATATCTTAAAAATAGGAACATCCCCCTATAAAAATCGACTGCATAGAAAAAAGGAAGCAATTCGGCTTCCTTTTTATTATTAGTTATTCAAGGCTGCTGCCATTGTAGCTGCAACTTCAGCTTCGAAGTCGTTTGCAGCTTTTTCGATACCTTCACCAACTTCAAAGCGAGCGAACTCAACTACTGAAGCATTAACTGATTCAAGGTATGCTTCAACTGTCTTGCTGTCATCCATGATGTAGACTTGTGCAAGAAGTGTGTAAGCTTGGTCAACTTTAGTGTTGTCAAGCATGAAGCGATCCATTTTACCTGGGATGATTTTGTCCCAGATTTTTTCTGGTTTGCCTTCTGCAGCCAATTCAGCTTTGATATCAGCTTCAGCTTGGGCGATCACTTCATCAGTCAATTGAGATTTTGATCCATACTTCAAGTGTGGAAGAGCTGGTTTGTTAACCATTGCACGGCTTTCATTATCTTGGTCGATTACGTGGTTCAATTGTGCCAACTCATCTTTAACAAATTGCTCATCCAATTCTTTGTAAGAAAGAACTGTTGGTTTCATCGCTGCGATGTGCATTGACAATTGTTTAGCAAGTGCTTCGTCTCCACCTTCAACAACTGAAATAACACCGATACGTCCACCGTTATGTTGGTAAGCTCCAAAGTGTTGTGCATCTGTTTTTTCAATCAATGCAAAGCGACGGAATGAGATTTTTTCTCCGATAGTTGCTGTTGCAGATACGTATGCAGCTTCAAGAGTTTCACCTGAAGGCATTGTCAAAGCAAGTGCTTCTTCATTATTAGCAGGTTTTCCTTCAGCAATAACTTTAGCTGTAGTATTTACCAATTCAACGAATTGAGCGTTTTTCGCAACGAAGTCAGTTTCAGCGTTTACTTCAATAACTGCTGCAACATTACCGTTAACATAAACACCAGTCAAACCTTCTGCAGCAACACGGTCAGCTTTCTTAGCTGCTTTAGCCATACCTTTTTCACGAAGCAATTCAATCGCTTTTTCGATGTCACCGTCTGTTTCTACAAGCGCTTTTTTAGCGTCCATAACACCGGCACCAGATTTTTCACGCAACTCTTTTACAAGTTTAGCTGTAATTTCTGCCATTTTGATTCTCCTATATTTTTTAAAAATAGGAGAGCCGGGCTAAGCCCCGCCCTCCTAGGTAATTACTATTTATA
>OKWA01000633.1_pt1 | contig 16759 bp, 17 predicted proteins | sample 1606861 | NCBI WGS metagenome assembly OKWA01 (sample SAMN03281007, study PRJEB24777) | human gut metagenome | isolation source: fecal sample PR166 from 1 month old female Malay infant, vaginally... | reverse complement strand
ATATAGGTAATTTATTAGAGGGTTTATGACATAAGCCTCCTAAGAAGAAGAACCGTTTAGAGTTTCATTTGAAATTCTAAACGGTTCTTTCTTTTTCCAAATATAATTTATCACGACATTTTAGCATTGATGTCCAATACCAAATGGTATACTAATATCAGTGAATTTCATCTTAGCAGTGGTAAAGCTATATCTGTCATCTATCTTAGACGGATGTGGTAATGAAATAGTTTCTTATACTATTAATTTTCTTGCTATATGTTACCTGGATGTCTACATTAGTACCTGCTTCTGTATGATCAGCATAGTAATTTGTTATCTTGACTTTACCTTTAAGACCATTCTCTATAGATATCTTTTGAATCCTCCTCTGATATTTCTTATTATAATATCTAACCTGTTTAAATCTATACATTAGCGAATCTACGTAAGAGGAATGTATTCTAATAGACATTGTGAATAACACTGTGAGCACGATAGGTAATAGAATTATTCCACCGATTATCGCTAATATCCATTTACTAGTATTATTTGATCGCTTATTCATTGTCTACACTGACTCTATTAATTTAATTATCTTAAATACGATTATACTTAACTATAACAGTGAGAATTACTGTAGATCAATTACTAATATATAGATATAAAATCATTCCACACCTTTTAATGCCTGTACCATATCAATATTTTTAATCCTGCGGCTAATGAAGAGTGTTGTTGATAGTGAACATAGCCAAACAAAGAGCGAGGAAAGCAAGATTGTTTGCCAGTTATAATATCTGGTGTACTCTAGATTAATTGTCGAGAAAGTATCTACATATCGACCTAAGAACCAAATACCCGCAGGAATACCAACAACCCAACCAATGAGAGTCGTAATGAGGTTTTCAATTAACGTTAGTTCCTGTAATTCTTTTTTATGGATACCGAGGACACGAAGAGTAGCATAATCTCTTGTTCTTTCAATAAAGCTTAATGAACCAAGATTATAAAGGACAATAATAATGAGCAAAGCTCCAAAGAAAATAATCAATGCGAAGATACTCATTAAACTATTAATAAAGTTGTGAGCATTCTTCTTTTGTTCATTAATCGAAACAATAGAAGTGGTATTTTCTTTACTATGTTGATAGTTTTTATCAGTTAGCAATATTGATGGTTGATAAAAACCGTGAGCCTTTTGCCAGGTATGAGCGGTAATATAAGCACCCTGATTGGTCTCTGAATTAACTATGCCCTTAACTTTAAAAGTATACTGTTTATCACTTCCAAACGTCTTAACTTTAAGGTGATTACCTTTATGAATCTTAGCTCTTTGTGCAAAACCGTGAGTAACATATAAACCACCATCTTGAATATGCTTACCCTCTGTTGTCTTGACATTAACAAATTGTCCACGGTCAACGATAATTAGTGATCGGTTATAACCGTCATCAGGACTAAAATGTGCTTGATTAACTTGAAGCCATTGTTTAGCTTGTGGATGTGACTGCTTGAATGAATTAATATTATTGACATTTACGCGCTGATGATACGAGTAATCATTATTATATGTTTTATTAATTAGATGGTTCATTGATTGTGGCATTCCAATACCAGCAATTGTAAGCATCATTCCACCAGCTACTCCAACAATTCCCATCAATGTTCGCGTTCGATTAATAAAAACATCTCTAAGGCCCCACCTACTTGTGTACGTTAAGTGTTTCCATAATCCATGCCAATGTTCAAGCCATACCTCTCTTCCTTGATTCTCTGTTGTCCCATGTAAATAAATAGCCGGTAACCCTTTAGTGCCACCTCTAGCTGCAAAGTAAGCTGAGAATACACAGATTAAAACTATGATAATCATTACCAACAGGGCAGAAAAATTATATGATATTTGCCAGCTTGGCAGCGAAAACATTTTCCTTTGCGAATTTAGAACAAACCAAGAAACTAATGGAGCTACTATAATTCCAACAATTGTTCCGAGCACACCGACAATAAGTCCAAAACTTGCATAATGACTTTCAATCTGAATATTAGAAAAACCTAGTGCTTTGAATGTCGCAATTTCACCTATCTGACTTTTAATTAGTCGCTGAATAGTTGTATACATGGCTAAAATTGCTAGTAAAACAAAGATAAATGAAAAAAGGTATGATAGATTTCTAATTTCGATTACTCGATCTGTAGCCGTTGAAATATCGGATAGAGTTTGTCGATTATAGTAAGTTAATAGTCTTTTACCAAAAATCTTTTCACTTACTTGCCTAAAGTTTGTGTGTTTGCCAGTAATCTCTACAATATTTTGCTGTTCTTGATAACCTAGCTTTCCATAAAGGGTATTTGGCGAGACATACGCATAACCATAATTGGAATAATTTGGAGCAATAAAATCTTGTGTTCCTGTGAAATAGATATGGTTAGGGCTTTGAATAATTCCCTTTACTTTTAAGTTAACCTTATTGCTATTATAAGTTACTGGGAGCGTATCACCAACTTTAATTGAATTAGCTTTTGCATATTCCTTATTAAGCCAGATACCATTACTACTTTGACTATTATACTTAGCTCCCTTAATTTGATGCCAACTAGTTATTGGTTTTTGATAAGATTCGATAATTAAATGATGGTCATTTTGTGTAACCTGTAATCTAGTTCCGGTAGCAACTTTTTTAATTCCCTGAGTTGCCAGTAATTTATTTTTATCATTATTAGTAATATATTGGCTTTGTATCCAATAGTTTGGTAATTGATTTTGATTTAGATAATTATTTAAGCTAACTTGTAATCCATGCCATGCACCTTGCAAACCAACAAACACTATAATAGAAAGCATTGCCATTAAAAAGACGGACATGAATTGGGCCCAATTATGCTTAATATCACGGAAAAGCTTTCGGTTTAATAGTTTCAATGATTAATCCTCCTCTACAACCGCTGGATTTTGATTATCATAAATTCTCTCGATCTGACCATCTTTTAGTCTGATAACTCGGTCAGCATAGTCTTCAAATTTTGGATTATGTGTTACCATTACAACAGCTGTTTCTGTTGACTTTGAGATCTCTTGGAGAATTTTCATAATTTTCATACTTGTCTTTGAATCTAAAGCACCAGTAGGCTCGTCACATAAAAGTAATTTAGGCTTTTTAGATAGTGCTCGTGCGATTGAAACTCGTTGCATTTCACCACCCGACATTTGATTAGGAAAATTATTTAATCGCTTAGTTAGGCCGACCTGTTGTAAATACTCTTTAGCATGTTGCCCATTACCACTCAATTGGGCGGCAATGGCAACATTTTCTAAAGCGGTTAAACTAGGAATTAAATTGTAGAATTGAAAGACAAATCCGATTTTGTCCCTACGATAATTTGTTAGTTCGTGATCATTTAGATCGGATACTAAACTTTTATCAAATCTAACTTTGCCATGAGTTGGCCGATCCATACCACCAAGAATGTTCAAAAGAGTACTTTTCCCGGAACCGGAGGGACCTAAAATAATAGTTAGATTACCTGGTTTAATATGGAAACTTACATTATGAAGAGCTTTAACTCTTTGATCACCGACATGATATTCCTTATCAATTTTTTCAAATTCAATCATCTAATTAACATCCTCTCAAATAATTTTATACGTTATAGTAAATACATGACATATCATGTATTTAATATAATAGACTACATGTCACGTTTTTTCTAGTATTAATTAGAACTTTATAATATAATCCAATTAATATTACTAATTGCTATTACGGAGTGATATAAAAATGGATAAAAAAATTGAAATTTTGAGATTTTTAATTAAAAGCTGTGAGCGCGAATTTTTGCATATCTTCAATGATTTACTTAAAGATTTAGGTCTAACCCCCAATCAGGTCGAAGTACTAACGATCCTTAACGCCTATGGCGCAATGTCTGTAAAAGACTTGGGAAATTTGTTAATATGTGAGAAGAAATCACCTAGTCGATTAGTTCAGTCACTAATAAAAAGAGGATTATTAGAAAGAAAAGTTAATAAAGAAGATAAAAGAGTGAGTCTAATTTGTTTAACATCTCAAGGTAAAGAATTGATACCAAAAATTAATAGTATCAATATTAAATTCAACCGGATTATAGAGAAAAAGGTTCCTAGTACCAACGAAGTAGACCAAGCAATTGACATACTTAGCTCATATCTAGGAGGAACTGATAGTCTCACCAAGATACATAGAAGGTATAGTTAAAAATAAAACCATACTCTTTTATAACTATGTAATTTGAAAATTATTAATTAATCATGACTTACCAACTGATAAATTCTTAACTTAATGATATTAACTTTAGCCATTAATATAATAATAATATATGTAACTACCACAAAGCATATAAAACTGGGATTTAAGGATAGGAAAAACTTAGAAGCAACGAATGATGATAATGAGTGATTCTGAAATACGCAGGAATCTTAGCCATGGGATTCGTCTTTGGATTATACGCTGTTGGTACTGGGCCCGCCCAAGGAGACTGGGGAGAAACAGGGAACCGGGTCGCTAGCATACTGATAAATATCATGGGGCCACTTGTGAAAATATCTGACTTGATCTTTTTCCTGATGCTATTGGCGTGGGTTATTATGCCATACTACAATCGAGGAATCGCATCAGTGCATGGTTCATTGATTGGATTAGTTTGGGGTATAACGACATTTTTTTCAATTTCCTCAATAATTACATTAGTTCTTGTAATAGTACAAGGATGGATTTCCTTTTTTGTTCAACTTTTTATTATTTTTATGTATCTTTGCGTATCGACTTATATATGGATTATGAAAGTACATGATAAAGACACAAAAATTAGTAATTTAAAAGCGACCATTACCACATTAGCACTGATGCTAATTATTAATATTGTAATGGTGATATACTCAATTATTGTGAAACATTTAAACTTTGAATTAGCATTAGGTTCTGCATCAGTAATACTATATATACTATTAATTTTCTTGCTTTTCTATCAATTAGATAGAGTTTATAAATTGATTTATATCCAGAAATACAATCGTCAATTTAGAGTTGCATACAAAATACTAGATAAAAAATGGTGGTTTACGGCCAAAAGGGCAGCGAAACATCCGCGGGTTTATCCACCAGTTAAGAAATAAAATTACTGATATAGACAGAAATGTGGTGGCTGAACCTATTGTGAAGTGTTTTTTCTATGGTTAAATACAGTCCGAAATTGTCTTAATAACGCACCGGTAGAAAGCTTCTTCTACTTGCATAGAACAGAACTACTCAGTCGTCCATTATGCCGTGATCTTGATGAACTTACGTTACTATCTTTGGCCTATGTAGATAAGTTCAATATTCAATAACTTCCGAACCTCTTTCAAAACAAAAGGCATGACCCTGGTGGCATATCAGAATCATGTCTTAGTAGCTTAAATATTTAATTTTGTCCAACTTTTGTGTTGCCCTTCAGCTAGCTAAAGGGGTTCCCTATTTTTTAATACCGTATTTTACACGGTATCGAATAAAGGTCATCCGTTTAATCCCGGTATTTCAAGCTACATCAATGTCACTTACGCCTGCCTGATAAAGATTAAAAGCATGTTGTGTTCATAACCACGGCATTCAGCTTAATGTTTGACGAAGACAATAAGATGCGGGATAAAATTATTTCTTACTTGTAACCATTATCCATGCATTTGAGTAATTTCTGTGTAACGGTAACAAGAAATTTCATGATCATTGATTAGCCCAGCCGACGTCGATCACCATTCAAAATTTAGCAATCCTCGTCAAACATGATTTAAAGCAACTGGGCAATTACTAGTGGCCGAGAAATGCTAAAATAGAATTGAGTTAACAATTATGAAGGGAGGAGCGTCAATTGGATAGTGAAATTATTGCCCGGCCATTGGTGACCATCACCAACGTCATTTGGAGTTTTAATACTGAATTACACCGACCACAATTACTATTGATTAAGCGGGCAGATGAACCTCTAAAGGGACATTGGGCCCTCCCCGAAACCCTCTTGCGGAGTAAAGAGAGTGCCGACGCGGCCTGCATTCGTCTAATTGACGATAAAATTGGCCTGCAAGTTCCGATGAATTCAACCGAACAACTGGCCACCTTTACAGATCCCAAGCGGGTTACGGGAACTCGGGCACTGGCACTCGCCTATATGACCTATTTACCATCAACCCCAAAATTGCATCCAGGGTATGGGGCCACAGATGCCCAATGGTTCGTGCTTGATAAAGATCAGGGCAACTATGTGATCACCCATGACCAACAGGAGATTATCCTAAGTCCCGCCGGTCACCTGGTCTTTGATCATATTCAAATCATTACCACCGCCATTAATCGGATTAAAAACAAGCTGGACTATCAACCCCAAATTCTTCGGATCTTAGGTAATACCTTTACCCTGCGCCAAGCGCGCGAAGTCTTTGCGGCTTTCTTAGGTACGACAATTGACAAGATTGATAATTCCAACTTTAAGAAAACTCACAACCACCTCTTCAAAGAAGTCGGGGCCGCCACTTTGAACCATTCTGGGCGGCCACCAAAGCTCTACCAACTTAACTAAAGGGCATCATTTGCATTTTGCTGCAAAGTATTTATACTAGACGTAAATAAAAGTTAACCATACTTTTATTTTTAGCTAAATTAAAGTAATTTTTACTTAAAAGGAAGCATTTAAGATGAATCTACAACTATTAACCGACTTATATGAATTTTCCATGGCCAATGGGTACTACGCTACCTTACCCCATGATCGACAAGCTCGCTTCGACGTCTTTTACCGCCGGGTTCCCGACAACGGTAGTTTTGTCATTGTCGCTGGTCTCCAGCAAGTGGTAGAACAAGTTCAAAATTGGCATTTCACTAAGGAGAATATTGAATACCTGACCTCCCTGAATGAATTTACTCCCGAGTTTTTAGATTACCTGAGCAAGATTAAAAATCACTGCTCGATTAAGGCTTTACCAGAAGGAACCCCTGTTTTCCCACGGGAACCAATTATTTCAATTAGTGGACCGTTGATTGAAGCCCAGCTGTTAGAAACCTTTATTCTAAACATCATTAACCATCAATCATTAATTGCGACGAAGTCTTGGCAAATCAACCATGCCGCTCAAGGCCGACCAATTATGGAATTTGGCGCGCGGCGGGCGCAAGGCCCTGATGCCGCCACGTATGGGGCGCGAGCCGCGGTGATCGGCGGTTGTACCAGCACGTCAAACTTACAAGCAGCCAGTCAATTTAATATTCCCGCGGCCGGCACAATGGCACATGCCTGGGTCGAAAGCTTCTCTGATGAATTAAGTGCCTTTCAAGCTTGGGCCAAGGTTTATCCTGACAAAGTTTCCTTGCTCGTTGATACTTATGATGTCTTGAAGTCAGGAGTGCCGAACGCGATTCGGGTCTTCAAGCAAGTTAGCGCTCAAGGGCACCAACCAGTCGGGATCCGGATCGATTCCGGTGACATTTCGCAATTAGCCATCAAAGCCCGGAAGATGCTCGATGATGCTGGCTTCCCCAAGGCAAAGATTACAGCTTCAAATGCCCTTGATGCGCATGTAGTTAAGTCGTTGTTGGATGAAGGAGCTCCAATTGATAACTTTGGGATTGGGGAACGTTTAATTACCAGTTCCTCCAGTCCGGTATTAAGTGGCGTTTATAAGCTCGCCGAAGAAAAGATTAATGATCAATGGATCCCAAAAATTAAGGTTAGTGATAGCAGAGAAAAGATCACCCTGCCTGGTAATAAGCAAGTTTACCGGATTTACCGGCAAGATAACCTTCATCAAGCGATCGCCGATGTGATTGCCCTGGCTGATGAGCACATCACGGCTCCATTGAAAGTGGTTAATGCTAATTCGGCAGCCACGCACGTCAGCCAAGTTCTGACTAACTTTAATGCTAAGCCATTGATGCAAGAATATCTGGGTTCCAATGCTTCCCCAATCGAAAATGATCTCTTTAAGATTCAGCAATTCTCAATGGATCAAGTAGCAGAATTACCAGAAGCCACAAAACGGTTAGTTAACCCCGATCGGTACCCAGTTTACTTAACAGCTACATTGGCTGAATTGCAAGAACAGTTAATTACTAAAGCTCAATTTATGGAGGAACATTAAGATGGCTAAAGCGCTCTTAATTATTGACTATACAAACGACTTTGTGGCTGATAAGGGATCACTAACGGTTGGCAAGCCAGCGCAGACGTTGGCCCCAGAAATTATGCAGTTAGCCGATCAATTCTTAAGCCAGCATGATTATGTGATCTTTCCCACTGATGGTCACCGGCTTAATGACCCATTCAACCCAGAAACCAAACTATATCCGGCCCATAATATTATTGGGACGACCGGTCAGAAACTATACGGCCAAGTCGGCAGCTGGTTTGATCAACATCATGACGATTCTCATGTCTACAAATTCAATAAGAACCGTTACTCCTCCTTCCAAAACACCAATTTGGATAACTACCTGCGGGAACGGCGGATTGATGAAGTCTGGATTGCTGGTGTCTGCACTGATATTTGTGTCCTCCACACCGCAATCAGTGCCTACAACCTGGATTACCACATTGTGATTCCACAAGCAGCCGTGGCCACGTTCTCACCAGCTGGTGCTGAATGGACGATGAATCATTTTAAAAACGTATTAGGGGGCCACAATTCGATAATTCACTTTCGAATGATTATCAAAAAAACCACGAATTAATTACAAAAAATTCCCTTTGCTAAATGCGTACAATACCCCTTAGGGTTGACATTTTAAATAATAAAAGTGTCATCTCTAGGGGGTGTTTTGAATAGGAACATATTCAACGACGGAAAAATTAAGGTTACTCAGTAATTACCAAGATTCAGACTACTCACTCGGGGTATACGCGGATTATCACCAGGTGCGGACCTCTAGCCTTAACAGATGGATTAAACAATTTTTAACGGCTGGTTTGGCTGGATTAATTCGCCCTGAACACAATCACAGGTACACACTTCAAACCAAGCGATCAGCCGTTAAAGCTTACCTTTCAGGTACCCTGTCAGGCCAAGCAATTCTCAATAGATATCAAATTCGTAGTCTTTCCCAACTACATCAATGGATTGTCCGGTACAATAGTGGACAATTAAGTGTTGCTTACGCAACAAGAAAGCGAGCTAGGAAAGTGGGCCGAAAAGTTACTTTTGAGGAGAAACGGCAAATTACTCAATGGACAATTGATCACGAGTATAACTATCAAGCCGCGGCAGAAAAATTTAATGTCAGCTATCAACGGGTCTATTCATGGGTACGAAAGTACCAAAGAACTCACGATTGGGAATCCCTTCAGGATAACCGGGATCGCCATAAAAGCAAAACACCAACCAATGAAGTGGAAAGATTACGACAAGAAGTAAGGCAGCTGAAAGCTAAAGAACGGGAGGTACAGATTGCCTTCGCAAAAAAATTGGCCGAAATACACAATCGGGAGGTGGAACGGCCGGACGATATCAAGCGATTCAGGAAATGAGCTAAAGTGGGTATAAGGTATCTGATCTAGTTAAAGCAGCCGGGGTAAGTCGGCAGGCTTACTACAAGTGGCTTACCCATGAACCGACGGTTCATGATATTCAAGATCAAGAAATTCTAAAGCTCGTTAAACAGTTAGAAGCACAACATAAACACTGCGTTAGTTATGACAAGATGACCCGTTTGATAAAGCAGGAAAGATTATCATACACAGTTAACAAGAAGCGCGTCATGCACATTATGAAGGAATACAGTATTAAAGTGGACTATCGTCAGCCTAAGAGAAAACGTGTGCAGGAGCAGGAAACTTATGAGGCACAGAATACCCTGAACCGCCAGTTTGAACAAGCTGCCGCAAATCAGGTGTGGGTGACGGACACGACGGAAATTGTCTACAACATTCGTAAGTACAAAGTCCGTCTACATGTTGTCCTGGATCTATACGGTCAATACCCACTTAGCTGGATTATTACGCCTACAGAAACGAGTACTGGGGCTATTAAAGTATTTCAAATGGCCAAGCAGAAAGCCGGAGGTCTGGCACCGCTAATCCACACTGATCGCGGAGCAGCATATACTTCCAAAGCATTCAACCACTACTTGGCTAGTAATAACAGCCAACATAGTTACTCAGCCCCAGGAACACCAGCTGATAATGCGGTGATGGAACACTGGTGGGCTGATTTTAAATCTATCTGGTTAGCACACTCACCACAACCACAAACGTTTGAAGACTTAGAACAGCTGGTGACAGAAGGTATCGATTACTTTACGCATTCCTTTATTTCAGGCAAAAGAAATGACCTTACCGCAGCAGAATACCGCTTCGGCAAGGTCAACTAGTTTTTATTATTTAATGTGTCAACTTGACAGGGTACAGTACCCAGTCTGTTGCCAATAAATTTCCAATAATTATTTATATGTGATTATATCTGAATCAAAGGTGATTTTTACTGTCTCCGTATGACTAGCAACCTGTTCGTAAGTAGGGTTTTCTATGTGACCACCTGTATATCCAGATACAACATTTATAATACCTGGTTGTATTTCAAAGGGCTCTACCATGCACCAAAAACATCCTCCTACAAAAATAGCTGTTTGTTTCATAAATACTTTCACTCATCTAATTATTTGTTTTTAACACTAATGAAAATGTGCTTCCTACACCATATTCACTCTTTACCCGAATCTCACCATTCAATTGATGAGCTAGTTCTTGAGCTATATATAATCCTAATCCGTGGCCACCAGTATTCATATTTCTTGATCCTTCAACACGATATAATCTTCTGAAAATATTTTGTAATTCTTCAGTACTTATACCTAAACCACTATCAGTTACACTTATAGTGACCTCATTACTTTCAAATCTAGCGCTTACTTTCAATGGAGTTCCTTCCTGAGAATACTTAAGAGCATTATTAATCAGGTTGTATACAATTCTAGATAATTTATCCCTATCACTAACAATTTTTGCGCCAGTCGGTGTAACGTCTATCGCTACCTTTCTTTTTTCACGTTCCAGAGTCAATTGAAACTCTGACATAGTTTCTATTAGTAATTGATCCAAAAAAATGGTCTCTTGTTCCGTCTCTACTTTGTTAACTTGATTTAAAGATAAATAACTCAGCTCTTCTACTAAATTATTAAGCCGATCAGTCTGCCTATCAATAGTACCTAAATAATCCGAAATTTCTTCAGGAGCTATTATCCCATCTAAAATACCTTCAACTGTCGCTTTTATGGAAGTTATTGGTGTTTTGATATCATGTGATAATTGGGCGATAATCTCATCTTTTTCATTTTCACTATCTTTCAAGGATTTAAAAGTCTCTTTTAATTTGGCAGACATTGCATTAAAGTCTTGAGATAACTCTTTAAATTCTGATGGAGCTACTATCTCATCCATCGTACTAAAATTATTCTTTGAAATATCTCTGGCCTGTTTTCTTAAACGCTCTAATGATTTTATAGTTGGTCGCATTAATATTAAGTTAACCATGATCCCTAAAAGACTGGCACATAATGTTATTAAAATAATCAAAAACCCACTACTTTGTGCAATCACCATCTTATTAACAGCCAAAAAAACAGCTGCAATAGTAATCAACACAGAGATTATATAACCTACAATTAACAAATATTTTAGCTTAATGATTTAACCCCCATTTTATATCCTAATCCCCATACCGTTTCGATAACTGGGGTTCTTTGATCCCCTGATTCCGCTAATTTTTGCCTAAGTTCATGTATATGAACGTTGACCGTATTCGCACTTAAAGTTTCAAAGTACTCTCTATTCCATACTTGTTGATATAACTCAGTTTTGGAGAAAACGCGTTTTGGGCTATTAATCAAAATACGTAGCAACTCAAATTCCTTAACGGTCATTTCAAGTTTAGATCCATTTACATAGGCCTCATGACTTTGTTCGTCTAATTCTAAGTTTCCAAGTTTAATTTTGCCCGATGATTTACCATGATTTATTCTTCGCAAAATATTATTAACCCTTAGAACCAATTCCCTAGGGCTAAAAGGTTTAGATATAAAATCATCTGCACCCAAGCTTAAAGAAAAAATTTTATCTTGATCTGATGTTTTCGCTGTTATAAATAAGAATGGTTGATCGGGTGCCAAAATTTGAATCTCATCAATTAAGTCATATCCACTCATTTTAGGCATCATAACATCAGTTATTACCAAGGAAAACCGGTCCCTTTTAAACATATTAAGTGCGTCTATTCCATCATGAGCTACTATAACCTCATATCCAGCATTCACCAAGTAACGCATATTTATATCAGTTATTCCAAACTCATCATCTACCAATAAAATTTTCTGTACCATAATTTTCTTCCTTCAAAAAAAGTATTATAAATAAAAACTAATCATCCTTTTTCTTACCTAATTTAAATACACTACCAACCAATGCTACCAGTCCTAATAAAGCTATTCCAATAACATTTAAAAAACTATTAGATTTTTCTCCCGTTTGTGGTAACATGCTTTCTTTTTGAATATCCATCTTATCTGAATGATTCTGTGAGACCTCGCTATTTAATATATGACTGTTATTTTGATCCGGCATCCTACGGTTATCGGCCTTCTTCACATTTGTATTGGTTATTATTAAGGAATTATTTGTTTTACCAGATCGTGTCTCTTTCATTTCGCTGATCGTTGAAATTTTGTTACTTTGTTTTTCTTTATTACTTTTCGATGTAAATTTTTGTACGTCAGTAATGTTATTCTTGCTCTCAGAAGTTGTAATATTATTTTTACCAACATTAATAGTAATTCTTAATCCAGTTTTAGTTGCTACAACCTTAGATGTATCAGCTTTGCCATCTGCACCAACTCCATAAATTTTTACCGTTGCATCATACGTTTTTGTACCATTAGAACGTAATTGATCCAATAATGCTTGGCCTTCTTTACCCTTTACATTACCATCTAAATCTACTTCGTAGAAGTATTCTCCAGCTTTTAAGCCAGTGATTGGTAAGATAGCAGCATTTTTTTCTGTCCCATTATCTGACCAGGCTGCCTTTTCAGAACCATTCAACAAAAGTCGGGTCAACATCCCATCGCCCCCGAAAGCTTCGAATGGAATTACTTGGTTTACCCCTGCAGTAAACGGACCCTTAGCTTTTGCATTAGCTAAATATTTGGCTGGCACCTCTATTGTATCCTTTACGTTAGATGTGAGCCCAGCTACGTTGATCTTTAATCCAGTTTTAGTTGCTACAACCTTAGATGTATCAGCTTTGCCATCTGCACCAACTCCATAAATTTTTACCGTTGCATCATACGTTTTTGTACCATTAGAACGTAATTGATCCAATAATGCTTGGCCTTCTTTACCCTTTACATTACCATCTAAATCTACTTCGTAGAAGTATTCTCCAGCTTTTAAGCCAGTGATTGGTAAGATAGCAGCATTTTTTTCTGTCCCATTATCTGACCAGGCTGCCTTTTCAGAACCATTCAACAAAAGTCGTGTCAACATCCCATCGCCTCCGAAAGCTTCGAATGGAATTACTTGGTTTACTCCTGCAGTAAACGGACCCTTAGCTTTTGCATTAGCTAAATATTTGGCTGGCACCTCTGATATGTTTTTAATGTTATTAGTTAATTTTTTCGAATCATTATTGTTTATTGCCACTTTAGTAGTTGCTCCACTATTACTATTTGAAAGCATGTTTTGCTTACTATTAGTTATTTTTTTGGATGCAACAAATGCATTATTTCTCTGTTTAGTCTGATCTATTCTAAAAGAGCCTACCTTAGCGGTTACATTATTAGGAGTATCTTGTTTACTAGTTGAATTTCTTCCTCTATTAAGAGAATCGCTCTTTAAATTAGCCTCATTTTTTAAAGAAGATGTTATTCGACCAGCTTTATCATCATTCGAAATATTTGTAGTATTAGCTGAATTTTTTTGTTCGTTAACAGAATTATTTTTTATATTACTTCTGTTACCTAGCTCAGAAGCTGTTTCATTGGTAGCCTTACTTGCCGTAGTAACTTCTTTATTCGAAGCATTTATACTTTGGTTCGTCGAACTTGCTGAGTTATTTTCTTTACTCGAGGCATTATCTTTAGTTTGTAGTGAAACTGTACTTTGTTGTTCAGTTTGCTTTGAACTACTAATTTGTTCGCTTTGTTGAATATTATCCTTAATAGTATCAGCATGAACATTAGTCGTTGTAAAACCGATGCCCGTAGCTATCATTCCAACTGCAATAGCACTGTATGTCCAATTTTTACCAGATTTATACATCTTATAACGTTCGTAGTTCCCCATATTATCTTGTGATTTTTTCATAATTAGTCCCTCCAAATACTTTGCTAATGAAGAGATTACTAAACAAACGTTAGCTAAATCGTATGTAATACTTAAATAATTCTTAAGCTTTTAAACAGAAATTCTTATTTTTACTTCTCCTCACGCGTACATTTTATGCCCCGTACTATATAACATTTAAAACATGAGATAGGTGAGAAAAGTTATTATGAAAAACATATGTGTAGATTCCATTAGAAAGAAGGACCTTGATGAGCACCACTATTTTATCATTCCAGAACCGTGTTATCATTGAAACGCTTCATAATGAAGGACGTTCCTTGCGATACATCGCTAACTACTTAGGCTTTAGTAAGGCCACCATCTTTAACGAACTTCACCGGCTAAATAGTGGGTACCGGGCTGAGCTAGCGCAAACTGACTTTGAACGCAAGGTTAGTCAACGGGGGCGGAAGTCTTCGCTCACTAAAAACCTTAAACACTTAATCGAGGAAAAGATTCAAGTCCAGAAGTGGTCCCCTGAACAAGTTGCCCATGTAGTTGGGATTACCTACAAGACGGTCTATAACTGGATTGATCAAGGATGGCTTGATGTACAGTTGCCCAATTTGCCTGATCATGGAATTCGTCGTCATCGTGCTAAAGAAAAGCGTGGTACGTTCAGTCACGGCCGCTCAATTGAGGAGCGTCCTCATAAAGTCGAAACTCGCCAGGAATTCGGCTACTTTGAAGCTGATACCGTACTTTCTGGTAAACGTAAAGGTCAAGCTGTGGCTACTTTTGTGGAGCGTAAGAGTCGCCTGACAATTGTTAAATGGCTCCATGGTCGCGATAGTCAATCCATGACTCAAGCCGTACTTGGACTAACTAGTCAACTTCAAGGCAAGCTCAAGACGCTTACCGTAGACCATGTTAAAGAGTTCGCTAACTATCAGACAATTGAACGGCGAACTGGTACACAGGTTTATTTTGCCCATGCCTATTCACCACATGAACGCGGTAGTAATGAGAACCGTAACCGAGTTTTACGACGCTTCATTCCCAAAGGTCAACCGATTGATGAGATTACCGATGATGAATTGATTCAAATTAACTGGTATTTGAATTGCCGACCACTCAAATGTTTAAATTGGCGAACACCGATTGAGATCTTTTTGCGTAATCTGCGTTACTAAATTTGTTCAAGTTATTTCTTGTAATCTGCCAATAAGAAAAATACGTTTATTTATAAGCACACAAAAACCGGCTTTCCCCGCCGTTGCCGGGTAAAAAGTCGGTTGAGTAACGAAAATTTTAATTTTATTTTACGCCTTGTTTAACAAGTGACCTGTCACCCGTTCGATAACGGTGGCGGGGTTTTCAACACTCAAAATCAGCCGGTCGTAGCCTTCGTTTATCAGCGTTATAACAACGATCGGGGTATTACGGCGCACGTTATAGAAGCGGCGTTGACCGCCATAAAAAAAGCTACCGGCGTAGTATAAACCAGGAATTGCGGTTCCGGGCAAGCGCAAACCTTTGTCCTCCTCAAAGGCCCCCTGATCACGAAAGATACCGGTCACGTGCCTCCAAGGCACCCGAATGGCTCCCTTCAGCGCCCAGAGGCGGTCGAGGCCGGCCGGGGAAACGACCAGTTCGGTTGGCGTAATGGTAATTTGGTTGTACATTGAGCATCTCTCCTTATCGATCACTACTTAAATGGACTAATGTAAGGGCAACTTTCATTATCAAAGGTTATGGTTAGTGCTTGGCAAGGTGCAAAAGATCCAAGATTCGTTTGAGTGGCAGCGACTGAATCAGGGTGCACAGGATGATCAATAATGAACCCAAGACGCTCGCCGCCGTCAACTTGGTCCCCAAGAAAGCCACCGCTAAGGTTGTGGCGACCAGTGGTTCAAAGGCCGACAACAATAATTAGCTAATCTAATTTTTATCCATTTTTTGCAGTCTTCTCATTTCATAGTTATATCCATTTATGAAATTTACGATTTCCTGCATCTTTCGTAAAAAAACAAAATTTAAAAATTCAAATAGTAATTTAGGATAGTGTTTGAACGCTTTTCCACTTTGATAATCAGTCAGAGCTTGAAACTTTCCTTTATCAAAGTCTGATAGGCTATTAGAATTATTAGACCTATAGCTGTAATCTTTGGAATACAAGCCATTTTCATAATTATGCTTGATTAAATCATGTAGTTTTAATAAAAACATAAAGGCCACCTTGACTTTTAATCTAAGTATATCATAAGAAATACTAAAAAAGCAGCTTGCTCCCGGCTTTCTGACTGTATGGTTGTCTTTAATGTAGGAAGCTTTGCTCGTTCTGTAAAGAGTTTAACCTAGTTAAATACGGTTGAATTTGTACGCCAGACAACGTACAATATTACTGAGGTGATGAGAATGGCAAGAATTGAAGCTCGAATTGACGGAACTATTAAAAGTAAAGCCA
>OKWA01000626.1_pt1 | contig 16888 bp, 19 predicted proteins | sample 1606861 | NCBI WGS metagenome assembly OKWA01 (sample SAMN03281007, study PRJEB24777) | human gut metagenome | isolation source: fecal sample PR166 from 1 month old female Malay infant, vaginally... | reverse complement strand
GACAGGACTTTCTTTCTATTCAGACTGACTAAAATTTATGCTTAATCTATGAATCCCTCAGGTTTTTACGTTGACCCTGAATGTGAACTGGAGTGCCGGAACACGTTTCCAGAACTTGCAGGAGGAAGCTGTGTTCAATCTGGTGGCCACGCGCAAGGCGGCCCGACTGGTGGTGAAGGCGCTGAAAGCCGGAAAGACCAGTGTGGATCTTACCGGAGAGGCGAAGGAGCCGGAAAACGGAGGACAGGCCTGACGGAACTCCTGTACGACGGAGGCAAGACACGACGCTAAAGGGCTGAATGTGCCCCAATGAAAAACGGCTTGTCATAGGGGCACATTCAGCCCTTGGCTTCCATTACAATTCACTTATTATCAACCTCTAAAACAAAATTCCAATGAGTTCAAGAACAAAGAAAAACACCTGGACACTGATTCTGAAAGTAATCATCACCGTAGCCACCGCCGTTGCCGGCGCACTCGGCCTGAACGCCTGCATCTGATGAACAGGAGAACCATCACCCTGATTATTATCCACTGCTCCGCCACCCCTGAGGGGCGGAGGCTGGATTTTGAGACTTGCCGCCGGGACCACATCCGCCACCGGGGCTTCACGGACATAGGATATCATTTCTATATCACCCGCGACGGAGAGATTCACCGCGGACGACCTCTGGAAAAGGTGGGAGCGCATTGCAAGAACCACAACCGGCATTCTATCGGCATCTGCTATGAGGGCGGACTCTCGGCGGACTGCACACCTGCCGATACGCGTACTCTGATGCAGAAGGGAAGTATGCTGGCACTGCTGCGCGAGCTGCGCCTCCTGTTCCCCAAAGCGTTGATAGTGGGGCATCATGACCTGAATCCCGTGAAGCCGTGCCCTTGTTTTGATGCTGTGAAGGAATACCGCTTTTAAGGGTGCTTTTCTCCAAAGATAGGATTTCTAAAGGGAACTGTTTGTTTTCAAAGAGGTTTCTTCAAAGATACTGTATCCAAGGATGATTTTACCAAAGATAGCGTTCCTTTCCTCCGCTTCGATTTCCTGACTCTTCATTCAACTAATCTTTTCATTTAACAATAATAAAAATGAACCATCTGATAAACCAACTCATGACCGTGGACAAAGCTTTCTACCGTCATTATCTGGAAATGCTGCTCACCCTGAACCGCATCCAAGCCCTCACCCCCTGGCAGATGTCCATGCTGCTATGGAGAGCCAAGATTTTTCATATACAAGTGCTCTATCCCGAACTGCTGCGCATCAGCCTGTGCACGGAGCAGGAAAAGGACGAGATACGCTTTATGAAAGGATGGAAACTGAAAGCACTGGAGAAAATAATGCCTGCATGGCAGCGACGGCAGTGCGAGGAGATCAGAAGGGAACGGTGGAGAGGCTTTTAGTGGTCAGTGTATATCCGGAACGCAATGCCACGCAAAATGCTCGTAAACAAGAGCATTTTGCGTGGCATTGACGTATGTCCTTAATATCTTCAATAGTTAACCCACTATCCATTTCTCTATATTACGACTTTTCTTGCTGAAGTTCACCCCTACCTTAAACAATTTGCGCCCGTCCGTCTCGAAAGGTCGGGCATACTGTTTTTCATTGATCTGTCGCAAGGCTTCCTCCGCTGTACCGTTTAACTTGAATTCCATTACGTAAATAAATCTGTCTGTCTGCAGAACCAAATCCACGCGCCCCTCACTGGTATGATATTCCACCTTTACATAAAATCCTACCAACTTGAACACAATGAAAAGTACATTCTGATAGTGTAACTCCAAGTCGCGTATCATCTCGTAGGGCGTATCAGCAAAGAAGCTCTGAAGGCGGCGGAAAAAGGAATCATAGTCACCACTTTCCACTTCACGGGTAAATTTCAGGATTTCGAAAGGAGACTCCACTTTGGTAACCGTTGTATAATAAGGCAGCAAAAAACGCATGAATCCTTCCTCTACCTCCCGGTTAGGAAAGCCTAGATAATAGATACCGAAACGCTCATCGTACCCCTTGATCGTAAGATACCCGCTCTGATAAATCACCGGAATAGGATTCGTGGACTCGGAATCAATACTATTCAGCACCTGGATATCCGTTTCCTCGTGCGCCATCCGTTCCAAGTCATAATGATGTTTTTGCAGCAACCTCACCAGATAAGTCGGCGTACCGGTCTCAAACCAGTAGTTTCCGAACTCCTTCCGTTTGAAGGCATTAAGCAGGCTGAAAGGATTGTAAATACCGATGGAATTATGTGTAAAATGATAACCGTCATAACACTCTTTCAGTTCGGCACAGATTTCATCGTATGTCCTCCCCCGTTTTTCAGCAAATTCATGAAGTTCCGGTTCCAGCCAGGTTTGAATTTCCTTGTCACTGACCCCACAGATATCAATAAACTCATTCCACATGGAGTTTCAAAGGGCAAAACGGCAACAAACGGCTGCAAAAATCGGCGTTATAATACCTTGATTTTCAGCTAATAGATTTTAACAAACGAGATTTTCGCCTGTTGGTGATTCGTCCTTTTCGGAGTATTTTTGTACCGCGATTGTACCACGCGGGAGGGGTCACACGGCACGACTTCCTTTCAGCAGCGTGCAACAGCTTTCAAGAGCGTGCAACAAATTTCTTCGATAATGGACCGTCAAATTGAACACATTTTAACAGTTCAGCCAGCCTCGGACTGGGGCATGACTGACAAGCCTTTCCTCACCATCGGGGAAGTGGCGGACATCCTGCAAGTGAGCAGCCGCACAGTGTATAACCTCATATACAAGGGTACACTCCGGGCTTGCAGGCTGACATACCACATCACAATCATCACCAAGGAGGATTTCTTTCTGATGATTAAAGAGACAACCTACTGCAAGCGGAGCGTGTCAATCTTCGCCGGGCAGCGTAAAAAGACAAAAAAGAAGATGAACGAAGATACACCGAACACCGAAAAAGACCTTTCCCAAAAGGAGGGAAAGAAGAAAGCGAAGGGCAGCCCCAAACGGCAGCTCATTCCGGCGGCTAACTACAAGCAGTCCGTGCGCGACACGTTCACGGACAAAGAGAGTGCCGGAGGCGACCTTTATACGATGGCTGAGATATGCCAGAAATACAATTATACCTACGGGCGATTTTACAATCTCCGTATGCGCTACTCGATACCCTGTGTCAAAGCCAATGCCACCAAGTGCTTCCCGAAAGCCGAGGTTGACAAGGCTATGGCGCAGGAAGCGGAACGGCTGGGAAGCAACCTGTCGGAACACTGGTATTCCTGTTTCGACATCATGCGCCTGTTCGGTCTGGGCAAGACCCAAGTCCGCAGGTTCGCGCTCACCCACGGGGTAAGAACGAAGCGCATCCACGGCAACCGCCTCTATTATCTCAAAGCCGACTGGGACGAGGCACGGAAAGTGGCGGAGCGAAAGAGCGCAAGCACGAAAGCCAAGAGAGAGCCGGACAATGAATCAGACAACAATTAAAAACCACAACCGATATGACAAACATCTGCACGAAAGTGACGGTCAGGAAACGACCCATCAAGAACGGACAGGTATCTCTTTACCTTGACTACTACCCGGCGGTGCGGCATCCGAAGACAGGCAAGCCGACAAGACGGGAATATCTCGGCATATACATCTATGCCGACCCGAAAGACAAATTCGAGACAGAGTTCAACAAGACCATGCTCCGCAATGCCGAGCTTATCAAGTGCCGCAGAACCGAAGCCATCATCAACGAGGAATACGGCTTCCTCGACCGCAACCGTGGCAAGGAGAGCTTCCTTGAATACTTCCGCTCAAAGATGGCGGACGACGACAATTTCAGGAACTGGAACACCGCCTACAAGCATTTTGAAAAGTATTGCTGCGGAAGCTGCACCTTCGATGACCTGACACTGGAATACTGCCAGGGATTCCTTACCTACCTGCTGTCGCTCACCACTCAGACAAAGGGCAAGATGATGGCTTCGACCGCCAACAACAACCTTAACAAGCTGAAATGCGTCCTACGCATCGCCTACGAGGAAAGACGTATCAAGGAGAATATAGCCCCACGGCTGAAACACGCTAAGGAAGACAGCACAAGGCGCGAGTTCCTGACGCTTGAAGAGGTGAGGATGCTTGCCGAGACCCCTTGCGAGAAGCCCGTCATACGGAGTGCCGCCTTGTTCTCGTGCCTAACAGGGTTGCGAATCAGCGACATCATCCGTCTGCAATGGGAGAACATCGTCAAGGGGGCGGACGGCGGCTGGTGCATGCACATCGTCACCAAGAAGACACGGACGGAAGCCGTGCTGCCGCTTTCGGATGAAGCACTCGCGCTGTGCGGCGAGCGCGGCGAGGGTCAGGTGTTCAAGGGGCTGACAAAGACAATCCTTCCCACCTATCTGAAGGACTGGATTAGGTCTGCCGGGATAACGAAGCACATCACGTTCCACGGGTTCAGGCACACCTACGCGACCCTGCAACTCGCCGCCGGAACAGACCTCTACACCATTTCAAAGATGCTTACGCACAGCAACGTGGGAACGACACAGATTTATGTCGATGTCGTGAGCGACCTGAAGCGCAAGGCATCCGAACAGATTACACTCAAACAGCAATAAACACACAACGGTATATGAACAACATAACATTTGAACAACTGCCGCAGGCGGTCTCCATGCTGATTGAAAAGGTGGGGCTGCTCACCGACAAGGTGGAGAAAGTGCTCGGCATGACACCGCAGCAGCATGGCGAGTGTCGCACCTTGCTCACCCTTAATGAAGTCGCGGCACTTCTCGGCAAATCGGCATCCACCATCTATGCCATGACCTCCGACAAGCGTATCCCGTACCACAAGCGGGGCAACAAGCTCTATTTCTTCAAGAATGAAATCATCGCATGGATTGAACAGGGAGGCACATCGGGAGTAGCCAGCGAGAGCGAGATTGAAAGACGGCTTGAGGAACTGCGCAACGGCAAGAAACGCAAGCCGGGAGCGTTGACGGACGGCAACAGCCGGATGTCCGCAGTAGCACCATAATGTCACAGACCATGAGCAACGAGATACAAAACATACACTACTGCACCATCCTCTCAGCCGGACAGTGGGATTTTCTTTTGGAAGGCAGGTTTTCTCCTCTCAGGCAGAAATGCCTGTACCGGCTGATGACCGGTGCGGTACGGGTGCGAACCGCCTATAAAATCAAGGGTGTTGAGATTGTTTTGGAGGTGGGACAGGTGGCGGCTTCCGATGTGGAGCTTGCGGATTTTTTGGACTGCAACCGTAAGACGGTCGGCAAGCTCATCGACAGCTTCAACCGCCTCGGTATGCTGACCACCCGGACCAACAACCGCACTTCCGTCCACTCCCTGCATTTTCTCACGGGCTGGTATGTCGGAGGTGTCCTTGTCACCAATCCCCATTATGTCAGACCTTCGGCTGCCGCCAAAGGACAGACGGGCGATGTGCGGACACCTGTTTCCGGCAGTCTGCCGTCATGGAATGAACCGGGAGGCGCAGCCGTTGACTGCCACACAAGAGGGAAGGAAACGGACACCCTGGCGACAGGCGCGGCATCCCTTTCTTCTTCCCTTCTTTTGTCAGACAGTTCCAATCCGTCAGCCGATGTGCATGACGGCGACTGCCACAATCCGCCGTCCGATATGTTCATGGCGGACACAGCCGCAAATCGGCATATCACAGACAGTGGCGACATGGCATCCGGCGGCATCGGCGCAGGATGCCACAGCGAGGCGCAGGACGGCACGGATGGCGGCGAGGTTACTCCGGCATAGGCTCGGCAGGTCGGGAAGCGCAGGGCGCGGTTTTGAGCGGTACTCCGTTGTCGTGGGGTGACTGACTGGGCTTGCCCAGATATAGCCCACTATAACTACACGCTTCGCTTCCGTAGTTGTGGGCTCTCCCGAGGGGCTAGGCTTTGCCCCGTCCCACTTATGGCTCTGCCCTAAGAACCCGGTCGGAGGCTGTCAGCCCCCAACACCCCTGACCAAAGAGTGACCCTCTCTTTGGAAACTCCGCTCAGTGGTCTCGACCCCTGAGAACCCCGAGCAGGAAGTGACCCTCTCCCTGCACCCTCCGATTAAGGCTCCGCCCTAATAACCCTTTCCCTATTGTAAATCTGTAAACATCATCATGCCTATGGCACAGAAGACATCAATCAACATCAAGCCCTGCAACATCGGAAGCAGCGAGGCGCACAACAGGCGGACAGCGGAATACCTCGCACATATCGGCAAGGAAAAGTTCTATGTCCGCACTGACCTCATGGCGGCAAACGAGACATGGGTAGCACCTGATTTCGGCGGCACTTCGCTGTCGGAACGCTACAATCAGATAGCCGCGATGGTAAAGGAAAAGACAGGTCGGGCGATGCAGACCAAAGACCGGGAGCGTGTGAACAAGAAGACGGGGAAGGTGACCGTCGTGCGTGGCAGCACTCCGCTCAAGGAGGGTGTCGTGGTAATCAAGGATGATACCACGTTGGAGCAGTTGCAGCATTTCTGCGAGGTGTGTAAGGAGCGTTGGGGTATCACGGCTTTGCAAATCTTCATCCACCGTGACGAGGGGCATTACGGCACTCCCGGAAATACCACCACATGGAAGCCCAACCTTCATGCCCATATCGTATGGGACTGGATGAACCACGACACCGGGAAATCCTGCAAGCTGGACGAGAAAGCCATGAGCGATATGCAGACGCTTTTGGCTGAGTGTCTTGACATGGAAAGGGGCAGCTCAAAGGAGCTGACGGGAAAGGAGCATCTTGAACGCGCTGACTTCATTCTTGCCAAGCAGAAGCAGGAAGCCGAACAGGTAAAGGCGGAAAAGGAAGTAGCCGAAGCCGACAGGGATGCCGCGATCCGTGAGACGGACAATGCCAAATCCGAACATGAAAAACTCCAGATCAGGAACGAGGAGAAGCAGCGGCGCAGCGAGGAACTTGACAGCGAAATCGCCGAAAAGGAGGAACGTGCGAGAGAGGTTGACAGGGAGAATACGGACAGCATAAAGTCCGGCATCGCCAACCTTTTCGGCAAGGGCAAGTACGCAGCCATCGAGCAGGAGAACGAGAGACTGAAAGCCGAGAACGAACATATCAAAGAATCGTTCCCCGATGAAGTCAGGAAAGAGGTGGCGAAGCGGACAAAGGCACTGACCGAGGCGAAGCGGACGGTCGAACTGGAGCGAGACAGTGCTATGGCAATCGCTGACACTTATGAATCCGAGAGGGACACGGCTCTGCGGCAGCTCCGGGAGCAGAAGACCGGGGAGCAGCACCGCATTAGCATGGCGGTGAGCCGGGCAACGGCGGAGAAGGACAAGACCATAAGACAGTTGCAAGGTGCGCTGAAATCGAGCCGGGATATTCTGAATATCATCGCCGATATTCTCTACAAGGCAAGCGAGGTGTTCAGGCGAGCCATTGAAGCGATTATCCATTTCGCCACGGAACGGCACAAGTCAATCTTCTCTCCCTCCGAAGCCGCCGACATCAAGAGCGTCATGCAGAGCTACGGCGAAACCATCGAGCAGCGGAAAGCGGTCGGCACATGGCTCTGTGACTATGCGGAACACCGACAGCCCTTTGATGAAATAAAACATCGCCATACACTCAACGAGGTTGGCGATGTCGCGGAAGGTCGGTATGATTGGAAGATTGATAGAGGGCGAGGTGGAATCCTAAGATAGATTTTCACTTTTGAGGGTTGAATGTGTCAGATATTTGCTTTGCAACCCTGTTTATTGCTCCTTTTATATCATGCGAAGCTCCTGCAACCCCAAGAGAGGAATATGCGCCTTTGCATGATGCTACAGGACGCCCTGTATTATAGTCTATAAAATTGACTGTAACAATAGTCTCTTCGGGTTGCACGTTTATACAGGAAGCACAAAACGAGAAAGGAAGAAAAAGAGAGTAATTGATTGATAATGAGAAGTAATTGGCTTTGAATGTCTTTGGTTGCCGAGTGGGTGAAATGCAGTTTTTAGCGGATAAAAGCAAACATTCCGTTTCTATCCCGTTACCCATTTTAGGCGGAGCAAAACACAGCAGTTGAGTGTCTTTAAGTGGCTGACTATAACGCTGTTTGTCTTCGGTTTACATTGTTCAAATAACTCACAATGGAAGTAATTTTATCAACTTAAAAATGTGAGTGTTATGAGCAACGAATTAAAAGTGTCTTTTTACCTGAAACGGGAAAGTAGATTAGAAAAAAGTAGTGTCGGAGAAAACACTGCTTACCCGATAATTGGGAAAATCATTATCGGCAACAGTATCGCCCAGTTCAGTACCAAACTGAAAATAGAAGAACGCTTATGGCACGTCAAGTCAGGACGGGCAAGCGGAAAAAGCCATACGGCTGTCAAACTCAACCGTGAGATTAATAAAATTAATCTCACTATACACGCACCAAAGTTCGGCAGAACGAAGCAACAAAAATAGGGGAATCCCTATGGACTCCCCTAAAATAGATTTGTAAATTCATGTAAATTAACGATTTACAAAATCATCTTTTTTCATCTTCTTCTTGCGGCTTTCACGAACGATAAGATTTTTCAGGTAATCTAACGCTTTGGTTAAGTTGTAGGGCTTGCGTTTGAATACTCGTTCTTTTGACTTGTGGGCATCCCCGAACGTGAAATTGAATGCCTGCTCCAGAGCATGGGCGATATGAATATATGGAGCAGGATTTCCTTCTTCATTAAAGAACTGTCCTGAAAGTTCAAATGAAACAGCAAATTCTCCCACGCTATCAATCCCCAAGCCTTGCGACTTGGGGACGAAATATACTTTTGAGTTGTAGGGAATAACGTTTTTATTAATAAGCTGATTCGTTTGTCTAAATGTGAATTTCAGTAAGTCAATTTCAGACTCAAGAAATAAAATCGCCTTTCGCTGATAAGTTTTTTTGAGCCTATTTTTTTTTCCAACTCGCAAAGAGGTGATGTTCCCAGAAAATCAAGCTCAATACGAGTAATACTTAACATCCGAAATATTTCAGAATAGCTTTGTTTAGATTGACTAATAGTCTTTACCAACTCCATAAAGTGCGTATAAGCATCTTGCATTTCTTCATTTGTCACTTGTGAAGCATCAGACAATAGCCTGAATAACTTCAAATCTATTTTATTCATAATAGACTTTATTTGTAACTGCCTTTTATTCCATAATCCGCATCTTGATTATTAAGAGATTTGTTTCCAGAACTATGAGTTTTTCCAAAACTAAAATTCCACGTAAGAGTAGCAACGATGGTTTGTGAAGCACTACTGAAACTTTCCCGTCTGAAAGGTGCTTGATTATTTTTATTCTCTATCACAGTACGTGAAACATTCTTGAATGGATTGAACGCTCCTATACCAAAAGAGAAGTTATCGGTATTGTATTGAATGGCTAAATAATGATAATTACCACTCTTAATAACGGTTTCACCATACAGCTTCTCATCAAATGGCTGTATCTGAACGATAAACATCCATTTCTTATACATTGCCAAGACATTCGCACTATAATAGAAATTAGAGTATTCATGAGAATAATTGTTCCCTTGACTGTTGAAATGATTGTACCCACCTGTAAGCGAAAATTGCAGTATGTTTTTTATCATTCCCACCTTTAGGTTCATTTCTGCATTATACTTGTTCCAACTCTTCATATTTTCGGGTATTATCAGGAAAATATTACCTTGTTCTTTGACTGATTCCATGATGGGATTATGCTTGTAATGATGTCGTAGGTTAGCATTGAATGTAAACAAGCCTTTTTTGTGTTCGTAAAAAAGGTTATTGTTCAGATTGCTGTAAGGCTTTAATAACAAGTTTCCTCTTTCGGCAAGATAAGGGTCGAGCCTTATTTCCGTGTCAGTCAACTCAACTAAAGTCGGGTTGGTTTGGCTCATCTCCACATCGTAACGAATAAAAGAATTTTCATTTAATCTATATCCCAACATGGCTTTAGGCAAGAAGTTATAATAACTCTTATTAATTGAGATATTAGAAAAATGTACCCGATTAGCCTTTAACCCAAGAGAACAGCTGAATTTATCTTTACTGTGATTCCATTCTGAAAAAACGGAAGTTTCCATTTGATTCAAATCGGACTTAAAAACTCCATTTTGCTGAACTTCTTGTTTCGTAAACGATTGAATATGCTTTGCTCCAAATTTCAAACTGCCATAAGTAAAGCCCTTCTCGTAAATACCTTCTGCTATCAATGAATATTTATCAGATGACAAACCGAACTGCTCTTTGAAAAGAGTATTGGCATTGTCGTATTCTATATAATTACGACCTGTTTCTACTTTGGCATAACTCCCAACAATGTTGGCATAGACTTTTTGCTGATTCTTCAAACCACGCTCATAGTATAGGTCTATTGAAGGGGTATTTATTTTCTGACTAACGCCATCAAATATCTGCCCTATCTTTATGCCATTTTCTATCAAATTACTTTTGAAATCATTATGCGGATGATTTGTCAAAGCATACTTCAACTTTGCATTGAAGAATACCGAATCACTTTGTTGATAGTTATATCCGAAAGTAACATCATGCATCTGATATGAATAATCTCCACCATCTCCGATTTCATCTCTCTGTATCGGAGTTGAGTTTTCAAACTGATAGCTTCCGGTACGTGTCCGATTATTGCTATTGAATTTCTGAAAAGCGGTTGTGTAATTTAATGTATATTCCGACTTCCCTTTGTTAAACTTGGCGAAAAGCACATCGCCGCCCGCAAGAATATTCAAAGAGTTCATCAAGTCCACTCCGATAACACCACCCTTATCGTCCCTTATAACAATAAAATTAACGATTTTAGATGCTGCTCCATATCTTATTCCTGCGTAATCCAAATATTCAACCCGCCTAATTTGACATGGTTGCAAAGTCTGAATCTCTTCTGAAGTAACATTTACTCCATTGATTTGCAACATGACTTTCCCGCCATCGAAGGATGAAATCGTATTCGTCATTGGGTTAATGTTCAATCCTGGAAGCATCATAGTATTCAATAGTTGCATTCCGTTTGCCGAATGGTTAAGTTGTAGTTTTGTCGGAAAAACTATTCGCTGATTTATTTTATTGATTGTGGATGAAGCTGAAATAACAATCTCACCAAGCGACAATACACTTTCATTTAATAACACGTCTATTTCTGCCGATTCTGAAAGGTTTTGTAACAAGATTTTTTTAGCTTCAAAGCCCATACAAGATACCGACAATACGTAATCATCGGAAGTGAGGTTTGTAAATACAAATCTTCCAATTGAATCAGCTGTCGTTCCGTTTAGGAATACGGAATCCTGCTTGAATAGAACAACACTGGCGTATTCAACAGATTCTTTTGTGTTTTGATTAAGTACTCTTCCTGAAATGCTATTCGATTGTCCCGAAGCATTCAAACTTAGAAATAGGAAAAATACAGTAAGATATAATAAATGCTTTTTATTTAAGTCCATACTTGTTTTCTTATAAATGAATATAGACACAGATATAGCATCTGCATCAAAATCCTGATTAATAAATAATAATAGAAAATCCGCCCTAGACTATGCACGGATTCTAAAGGTACGTGCTAATGCACAGCGTATGCTTGACATGATTTGTTTATACTAAATTTTATGCAAAGATAGGCTTTTTTCTGAAAAGTAATATCTTTGTATTGAGTTTTTTTGAAACAATGGAAAAAGAAAGCAGACCGAAGTCTTTCGTTCGTCTCTAAATCGTTACCCATTGTTTATTCTCCTTTCTTAAAGCCCTGATATTCAGCGGGCAAAAATCCAATTTTGTACTTCACGTTTACGCCATACTTGACTAACAAAAGTTTTTCCTGTTGTGACGGTGTCAACTCGTAGATTCTGGCATCACTTACAAGTTTTAAGTGTGAGTTCTCCACAGCATCAAAAAGCTGAATCTCGTACTCCATCAACTCTGCCGGAATATGATAGGTGTCGTTATTGATTATAGATGCATACTCATATCGTGACAGGTTGACATTCGTTGAAACTGTAGACTTCGATGTAGTGCAAGCCGTAAACAATATTAAGGCAGCAAGTATTGAAAGAAATTTGAATCGATGGTTCATGATTCTGCATCGGATTATTCGAAGTCCAACAATACACGTGTATACACGCTCTCATAGCGGATCAAAAGTCTGACATCCGGCTGATGGCTGGTTAAATACGGATAAGTTATCACTATCTGATTTTCTTTTATCTCGAATTCGAGTTCATCAGTTAGGTTATTATATCCATCTGTGAAATAGGCATCTACATTCTTGTCAATATGGCAGCCTTTGGAGAACGTGAATGTCGCTCTTTCCTTGCCGTACCCGTCATTTTGATGGGTCCCGGAGAAATGGCTGTCCCATTCGGGAAGCTGTTTGACTTCGGGGAAACACTCAGTATAGCTGATTTTTGCTCCGGCTATATCTTTGTCCTTATCGTAAATCCATGAATCAACATAAACGTTGTAGTAGTTGGTGTTGATAGGAAGTGCCCGGTCTCCGGCAACTGTCTGAACCTTGTTGGCAAGAACAATCTGGTAGAAATTGCCGGGCGTAACCGCAATCTCCTGGGCAAGCTGCGATAGATTTGGGTTCTGATTGAAACCTCCTTTTCTACCGAGGTCTGCAATTCCACAATCATACGATGTGAAGTTATTGGAAGCATTGATGAAAACATCAGAGCCGCCAATGGTTGTTTCGCTATCTCCAATCATCATATTCAATGCGATAGCATTAGTCGGCATTTTCGGTTCATCGTCATCACTGCATGAAACAACAGCGATAGCAAGGAATGAAAATAGTGTGATTAAAAGTTTATTCATTTTTTACTTACTATATTCTCGATTGACTCTATCAAGAGGTTGATTCTATAAGAAAACGTGAGCCAACTATGCCACGTCTTAACTTGAAGGTCGTAGGAAACCATTAGGACAGATGTAACAATAGTGACCCACGCATATGCGAGGGAGTCACTATGCTAATCCTTGTCCCATTTGAAAGTGTCCTACGTTTTCAAGTTACAAGATTGAGCATAACGCTTCTTAATTTCGTATGTCTTGGATAGAGTTACCCCAATCCAAATACAAAGGTAATACAAATACCTTAAAGAACCTTCGTTTACAGGTAAAAATCAGCGTTTCAAAGCTCATTTTTCCTCTTTTTGTACCGCCATTGTTCCTCAAAGCGTCCAAAAGCCTGTTTTATAATGGCAAAAGATAATTCCTTGACAACTGCCTTGCGACTTCACCGGCATAGTCGCAAACGCCCCAATGACCGCTCATTCAGCCAATCGCTAATCAGGTGAGATATGGGCTAATTCAACGAAATCTTCAAATAAACCATTTCGTTGTGGATAATATCATAAGAACGCAAATATAGACGATTATTTTTGTTCCAAAAAATCTGCTTATAATGTTCCTCCTCAAATGTAAATAGACTGTGTTCTCCACTATAATTATTGTTCTTGTAGGCTTGTATTTCATAAATCATATTTCCTCGCCTCTCAAAGAAATGCAAGTCTAATGTTATATCGCAATCATCAAGAACCTGACAAACATAAATGCCATTTTTGTTCACCGCTATTGGTTCAAATAATGTTCCCATGATTAGTTTGCCGGTTGTTGAATCATACCACCACACAGTATTGTTATGATAGTCCATAGGGACCTTAAAGCACTATTCATATTGGGGCTTAGAGGGTATGGAGACTGGCTAATCGTGCAGCCCGTACAGCGGATTCTTATCATTCCTTACCGTATCCATCATTGACCGCTCAAACATTTCAAGCGGGAACTCTTTTTCCTCATATTCAAAGGTAATGTTCTTGGTATATGTAAGACTTGAAACGCTTTCCCATATCCTCAATCCCGCGACATACAATTTATTATCCAATATACGGATGCCGATGTTCCACATAATTCTATAGCCTTGACCGCCAATAAACTCAAGCTCAAAATCGCAAGGCCGGTTAAAAGTTCCATAGTTATTATCTTCAGAAGGAATAAGGAACCTTTCGCATGGTGCGTCATCAAATATTTCATTTGAGATTACATTGTCGTAAATAAAAGTATCGTTTCCTTTCTTAATCAATAATACCCTGTCGCCATACGAATCCCATCCCCCGTCTAAACAGTCGGGCGACAAGATGGCGAGATGATAGGCGGCGGTATTCCTTTCATCGCCGGTTTCAATATAACAGGTATCAACGATATTGTAGATGTCTGATATTTTACAGCCGTGAAAGTCATTATAGCCTGATGCTTCCACCGCAGAGCAATACAGTGTGTCGCCTATGAGAAATGCGTGATGCTCGAAATCTTTTGTTTGTCCGAATACCGTCAGGTTGCTTTCCGCAGATTCTGCACCGCCTTCCTTTGAGTTGCCATTACAGGATATTATAATTATGGGAATGAGCAATATCCAGAATCTCTTATCGATCAGCTTCATAGCATTTATAGTTTGAATCAATATTATCTATATAAAACAATTACTTAGACATTGTTTCAGATATGGCGTATATGCCAATACGCAAAGTTACACATTTTCGCTGACATACGGCGTATTCCCTTGAAATTTCGTGCCTCTTTGCTTTTAACCCCAAATCATAAAAATATCTATCAACAGTTAAGATTTAGTTAAATCTTTCATTCAAAACACACACCTTTTCTAATCCATTCACTCCCTCAAAGCAACTTTTTCACATCCTCTTTTCCCTTAAAGGATAGTTGTACCGTTATTTTTTTATATGGTTGATTTTCAGCGATAAAAGTCATTGAAAATCAATTCCACATGGAAATATCGTCCAAGTTGTTCAAATCGCTGAACACACTGACCTTGCCAAACTTGGTAACCCCCGTCAGCAAAGCGAACTTGATGCAACCGTCCATTGTCTTCAACACTCCATAGAAGGGTTTCAGTATGCTCCGATATACTCTCTGAAGCTCCTCATTGCCGATGGCTTGCAGCATGGGCTTGTCATATTCGTCTACCAGAATGGCAACCCTCTGCCCCGTCTGCTCGTAAGCACGTTTTATCACGCCTTTGAAACGGAGGGCGAGGGATGTCTCGGAAGGAGCGGAACCGTAGACAGCTTCCCAGTTGGTCAGAAAATCATTCAGCATATCGCTCAAATCCTCCGCTGTCTCATATTTTGAGATATTCAGATCGATATGCAGGACGGGACGTACTGTCCAGTCTTTCTCCAGTCCGGCTATGGCCAGTCCTTCAAACAATTCTCTCTTGCCTTGGAAATAGGCTTCCAGAGTAGAAACCAGCAGGCTTTTCCCGAAACGGCGCGGACGACTGAGGAAGTAATAACTGCCGGTCTTTACCATTTTGTAGATCAAGGCCGTCTTGTCAATATAGAAATAGCCTTCCTTGCGGAGTTTCTCGAAATTCTGGATACCGATGGGATATATCTTATCACTCATAAACTATTGTTCTTTATAGGATAACACACAAAGGTACTTAATTTATTCTTAATTCCAAGTTTTTTCAAAACAAGGAAGAATACGCATACAAAAGAGGCGCACCTTCATGGGTACGCCTCTCTATCCTGTTCCTGTATTGTCTGATACAGGCTATTTCACTTAGTTAAAGATATAACGGACACTGAACTGTATGGAATACGTAGAATTGAAACTGTTCAGATTGGAATACGTATCAGTCAGTTTCTTTCCTCCGTTCTTCTGGAACTGGTAAGCGCCGCCCTTATAGCTCAACAAGGAAGTATTGTTCACCGTCTTATAAATTCCCCAGTCGCTGTTCAGCAAGTTCAGGAAGTTCTTGATATCCACTCCGAACTGCAAGGTATTGCGCTTGCCCCCTACATTGAGGAAGAAATCCTGATTGAACTTCAAATCCAGCTGATGATGCCAAGGCATGATGGCTCCTCCGCGTTCGGCATACTTGCCTTTACGGCCTTTCAGATAACTGTCCTCATTAATGTAAGCCCAGAAATCATCGCGCTGCTCCTTGGCGGAATAAGTCACCTCACCCGTCTTGCTGTCAGTATAATCGGCGAAGTTCCACTTATCCAGCGCCTCACGGGATGCCGGAATGTACAGCAAGTTGTTTGAGCCGTAATCGCCTACAATGTTTCCGGTAAATGTATAGGAATAACGGGCGGCGGAATATCCTCCGGCATAGCCCATGTTCATACCCTCATAAATCAAAGACAAGGAGGAAGCGAAATTCTTGGCGTATTTAATACGGTAAGCGGCGGAAGCCAGCACACGGTTGGGCGATACATACGTACCATAGCCGGTCTCCGTGTCATTGTTTCCGTTGACAGAGTAACGGTTGTTGTAATAAGCCGAGTTCACCTGGTCGCCGATGCCGTCGCCATACGACTTGGCATAAGAACGGGTGTAGGAAGCGGAAAGATGCAGGCCGAAATCAAATGTCTTGGCCAGTGAGGCGGTGAGTGAGTAATAATAAGCGCTGTTTCCCGCATTGGTGATATAATAAGCGTCCGTCTTGTTCGAATTGGAGTACTCAAACATTCTGCGGACATCACCCGGAGCTATCTCCTGCTCTCCTTTAAACTTACGTCCCAGGTTGGTCACAGTAGCCGGATTGAACTCTTTGCTGAAAATACCTTCCAACGTAAAGTCAATATCTCCGGGAAGTTTTGCATCCAAAGCCAGTGAAGACTTCCAGGTGGCGTTCATCTTCAGGTCGCGGTCAATGATGGTGGCTCCGGAAGGTGCGGCGGGATCAGTAGCTGCCGGAAGGTTCAGGTTAGGATCTTTCAACATATCGGCCACGCTGGTGTGGAAGCCCGGCTGTCCGTACTTGGCATCCTTCTGCTCGTTATAATAATAGGTGCTTTGTCCGCAATTGGCATTACCTACTGCCGAAACCAGCCATACGAACGG
>OKWA01000623.1_pt1 | contig 16923 bp, 16 predicted proteins | sample 1606861 | NCBI WGS metagenome assembly OKWA01 (sample SAMN03281007, study PRJEB24777) | human gut metagenome | isolation source: fecal sample PR166 from 1 month old female Malay infant, vaginally... | reverse complement strand
CCTGTTCCCGTACTCCGCTGACCTGTGCCACGCTCTCTTCTCCGGCTTTCACGCTGGCCGCAAAATCTCCGGCCAGCCGGGCATAGCGGACATTACGGTCCGGTTCACTGATGATGGTTGCCGGTCGCTGTTCTCCCCCCTGCCAGCGATATGTGTTCACCCCGGCATCCTTCATGGCCATCAGCGCACTGCCTGTACCGGTTCGCTGCCCACTGTCGGTTATCAGGACCTGTACGTTATGACGTGCGGCACCGTCCAGCAGGGTTAACGTCTCTTTCAGGGAGAGTTTTTCGCCCTGGTCAACGATAACGGTACTGCCCGGCGTGAAAGCCATGCCTTCCAGCAGCTGACGACGTCCGGTTATCAGCTCACCGGACAGCCGTTCATCCTGCTTCAGGTTCATCTGCGAGCGACGGTCAGCAGCGATAATCTGCACTTCCCGCCCCTGCTCCCGGGCCATCATGACCAGTTCAGCCACCCGCTCACGCTGCCCGGCTGCACCGCCCTGCCCGGACACAATGGCCAGCGACGGGCGATCCTGTGCCAGAACACTGACGGCATCGCTGTAACCGGCCGTCCGGGGGACACTTTTCTCCGGATGTACGGTCACCCGGTTCTGTTTCATGATGTCACGACTGAGTGCCCAGACTGACAGCTCATCGAGCACATGAATCCCGGACGTGAACAGCCCCTTCTCACGATCGAGGGGGATAAGCTGCTCACGGCTGATGGCCTCATCGATACCGGCGCGGGCCCGCTCAATCACACCATTTTCCGGCGGCAGTATGCCGACCGTCCTGGCCAGCACGTCCGTGTACGTGAACTGCACTTTTCGTTCACTTAATCCGGCAATGGCCTGTGTCGCCGCCTGCTGCACATCCGGCCCGTCCGGTGAAGATGGCCCGGGCGTCTGCGTGCGGATCTCCGCACGCTGATCCGCCGCGTCACGATATGCCCGGATGTCGAACCCGGTTTCCTTCAGCGTCTGCATCCACTCGGCCATTTTGATCTCCGGATCGACATGCTGTTTGGATTTACGCGTATCCAGCGCCGCCACATCCCGGGATTTCAGCGAGGCGTCTTCCCCGACGGCCTCCCGGATAGTCTGTGAGCGTCCGGAAAAGGCCTCCACCGGTACGCCCGGCATTTCCCACATACCGTGCTTACCGACCACTTCGGTTTCATAGCCCAGCGCCTCAACCTGCTCTTTCAGCTTTTCCCGGTAGAGCCTGCCAAAGGCAATCTGATTAGCGTACACATTCTCAATGAACCCCGTTTTCCCCACTTTGTCACTGCTCAGTGTCTTCCACTCACCGTTATGCTGCGTGACATTAGCCACCACCGCATGCGTGTGTAACTGTGGTTCCTGATCGCGATTGGTGTCGTGGTTAAACAGTGCCATCACCAGATTACCGGTCAGCACCGTTTCTGAGTGTCCGTCCGTCATCACCCGTGTGGAGGCCAGCGCCTCCACCTGACGAACAGCAAAGTCCACGGCCTGGTTATGTGCATCAATCAGGCGCTTATCGCCACCTAACATGGCCATCATGGAGACACTTTTGGGGGCGGAGAAGGTCAGGTCGTAGCCGGGACGATGCTTATTACTGCCATCCTGCATGCGGCTTAGATCCGCGCCGTCCGGCAGCCTTCCCTCCAGAAGACGGGTAAAAACATCCTTATCGACACTGCCCTGCAGCCCCAGCTGTTCAGCCCCCCTGCCGGCCCAGCGTTCTCCCATGCTGCCCAGTACATAGTAATTATCCTTGTCGGTATAATAGTTACCGGCACTTCCGGCCGATCTGACCTGCGCGATACTCATCATCAGAAATCATCTCCCGGCTCAACATCCTCCCCGCGCTCCCGGTGCACATTAATGTTCATCTCTTCACGACGCTGCATCTGCTGCTGGATGTCCGGATGATTTTCCTGTTGCCATGCCTCATAAGCGGCCATATCCACCACTTCACCGGATCCACTGATCCCGGGTGGCAGTTGCTGTTCCATCTCTTCTTCCGGTTTCATTTTCAGCTCCGGCTCGATCCCCCCGGCCGGAACATTCACACCTGCATCTGACTTCTTATCGTTGATGGCAGGAGACACCGGCTGTTGCGGCTGTTGCGGCTGTTGCGGCTGTTGCGGCTGTTGCGGCTGTTGCGGCTGTTGCGGCTGTTGCGGCTGTTCAGCCTGAGTCACGTCTTCTCCGGAAACAACCTCCGGCACATCCGGTTCGAAGAGGCTGGCCACCTGGCGACCTTCTGCTTCCCTTGCGGCAAGTACGGCACTCAGACGATTCTCCATTTCCGGGTTGATTTCACGCGGAATAAACTCCGGGGCAATCTTCGGACGTGCCTGATATTTCAGTGAGAGTTTTACTGCCGGATACGGTCCGGGCAGGGTGACATAGCAGGTCAGATCCGGCAGGGACTGAATGTCGGAATAACTGACCAGCGTCTGGCGCTCCATATCCTTACCGGTCGATACCCCGTCACGTACCGGGTCAGCACCGTAGGAATACTGCAGACTGGCTTTCAGGTGCTCTTTCTCACCAATTTCACCGGCAGCAAACTCTGCAATCTGATGGCTCGGGGAGCGGAAAAAGGCACGGGTATTCAGCACATCAAACAGCGTGGCCGCCGCTTTCTCACCGTAGATATCTTCCAGCTGGGCATAGGACTGAATACCAAACACATAGCAGCCTCCGAACTTACGGGCTTCCGGCAGGATCTCCACCAGGTCCGGCAGTTTGTGTAACGTGGGTAGCTCATCACAGAAAAACCACACACGACGGTTACGGTTTTCTCCCATTGCCAGCAGCCCACGAATGGCAATGGACAGCCACATGGAAACCACCGGCTTCAGGGAGGCATGAGTGTCGGCATTTGACGAGATAAACAGCCAGCCGTTTTTCTTATCTTCACGGACACCACGCATCCAGTCACGAATGGTGAAGGACTCACCATTATGCTCAATCCCCTGCAGGTACCGGATGGCTTTCACGTAGTTGGTCAGCACAGCACGGATGGAAATCGCCGTTTTCTCAATTTTCTCTTCCACCAGGTTGGCCGCCGGTGAATTACGCAGGTAGGTACGCAGTTTTTCAATTTTGATGGAAAGCAGTGTATCCACCAGTTTGCTGTAGCTGCGGTTAGGGTCATTACGCATCAGGTACGCCGCTTCCGCAAAAATGGTACGTCCTGATCCCTGCCAGAACGGGTCCTCTTTCGTTCCCATCGGGATCAGCGTGTTCGCGACATTATCAAAATCCGGCTGTGTCAGGCACTCCTTCCACAAATCCCAGGCGGCACAGCGGGCATCCAGCGGATTCAGGATCTTATCGATGGAGGGATCATAGTAACTTTTAACAAACTCACACGAACGGTCATAAATCACCACCATGTCGCCACGTTTACGGGCATAGTTGGCAAGACGTCGAATAACCTCTGACTTACCCGTCGACACTGTTCCGTGCAGACAGAAGTTCTGGATTTCGGAATCCCGGATAATCGGCAGATCGCCAATCCGGATATCGGAGTCCTTGCCGTCTTTTTTCAGCATCCGGGCAACGTCTTTCGGATTGTCTGTCAGCTGACGACCACCTGTGACTTCATTTTCGCTCTGTTGTTTACCCTGACGCCCCAGAATCCAGGAGACAACAAAGAAGGTAATCAGGCAAATAACCAGTGCCACAACTGTGGCCAGAACGAATGCGGACCATAGCTGCTCTCCGCACCAGATCATATATTTATCATGCAGTACCTGAGCAGCATTCATCCGGAAGGTTTTGCCGTAATACTGGATCTCATAGACCGGCTGGGACTTGATTAAATCCCGCATGCCTTCCAGCGTGGTACACCACCAGTAAATACAGCCGTTCACAAACGTCTGCCAGCTTATTTTTACCCATAAAACCAGACCAACGAGTATCCAGAAAAAAATAAACAGGCAGTAAAGCATGATATTGGCGATCTGGCTGAACATGCGGATACGCATGGACGCAATCTGACCGCCCTGGGTCATATCCTTTGCGTTAAAACTCATGATGATATTCCGAAGAAAAAAAGTCAGTCGGACTGATTATTAATGATGAAAAGATTAATAACCGTTAAATTCCGGCTTCGCCGGCAACACTTCACGGTCGCACAAAGAATTTGCACAACCGCTCAGTGTTTTCATATTTATTTCGGAAACGCCGGGGAGAAATAAAATTTATTTTATTTCTTTCCGGGGTTGGACAACGAGCAAAGCGAGGCGTCAGTCAGGAGGCCGGTCAGACCAGCCTCCTGAAGATAATCAGAGAATATTTGCGATTGATTTGGCCAGCTGGTCTTCGAGAACAGGCTTCGCCTCTTCAAATTTCAGGTTAACCTTGTTCGCATTTGAGACCACACGGGTCTGGTATTTATGCTGGTTACCTGTTTCAGTACTGGTCTGAATTTTCGCACCTGATGTGCCCTGACGCAGGGCGGCAACATTATCCGTTGTCACCGTTGCCTTAGTACGCTCTGCAATCTGCACATCCGTGATCATGGTATAGTTCACATCTTCCACCATCGCATCTGCAGCCATACCCACCAGACCGGCAGCAAGGCCCACACCGAGTGTGGCACCGGCAGAACTGGAATTATATCCGGTGATACCGGCACCTAACGCTGCACCAACTGCTGCGCCTTCATAACCACGGTTCAGCCATCCCTGAGACTCCCGCAGATCCATCTTATCGGCCTTCAGCACATTCGCCTGAATCCAGTAGTAGGCTTTATCCGGAGAAGTCACCACCTGATATCCTTTTGCTTTCACAGCATCAGCAATTTTGCCCTGCAGCCCACTCATGTCTTTATCAGACGTGTTTTTGATCTGCAGAAATACCGTGCGTTCGCTGGCGGGTTCAAGCCAGATGGTCTCACTCATCTGAGTCTTCACCTCAAGGTTACGCTTCTTGATTGCTGTGCTCATCGCACCACACCCTGAAAGGGCCAGAGTGGAACTGACCAGTGCAACCATCATCAATTTTTTCATTTTCATCAATGTTCCTTCATATTGAATAAAACGTCATAATATACAAATTAAGATTCACTCATCATATCGTTTTGAACTATAACCATATGAATTACCACCGATATCCACACCAATACCTGACATAGGTAACCCTGTTGCAGGATTAGTACGATGAAAATCCATATTATCAAAATCCAGATGCAAATCTTCATTAGTTTGTTCATTTACCTGAGATTGCATCCATTCTCTTACACTTACACAACCACTAACTCGCCTTAATTCGTATAGTGTACCAATGATAAAAACCATCAAGCTTAATAATGGAGAGAGTAAGGAAGATACTGGCATCGTTATATACCAAACGCCTTTACTAAACTTAAACTCATCCGACACATTCCGTTTTTTTCGTATTTGAGAGAACAACCATATAAACAGTCCCTGCCATAGTACTATGAAGAACAGCATAAAAATTGTTTCGGCATTCCCCCAACCAGCCAGATAACAGGCGATAAACTGTATCACCGTTACCAGAGCAATATGGGTTAAACATCTCATTATCATCTCCCAAAAACAGCATTATTGCTTATACTTATCCTGATATTCCTTTGCCCTTTTCATAAGTTCCTGTGGACTGTCAGCCCCGGGCATTCTTTCCTGAGCCGACTTTTCTTCATTATATTTATTATCCTGAGATAATGCCTCTGTTTTATGGTGATTCTGCAGTTCAGAATACTGTCCTCTTACAATATTTTCCTCGCCACGTATGCTGTTCTGAGTATCACCTATATTCCCTTTATATTCTGTGACCATATTATCAACCTGATGTTTTACATCATTACGGATATTACTGTCCTGCGTTCTTTGCTCAATAATGGCCTGATGTCCCTGATGGTCAGCAATAATATCCTGACTGCCACCACCCGAAGGTACGCTCTCCATTCCTTTACCAATATCGCCACGGGATTCCCGCCAGGCATTATCAACACCAGGCTGCACCTGTTCCTGCACAAAAGACCAGGCCATCGCCCGACGACGTTCTGCAATCTCCGGTGAACTGGTGTTTGTCAGAATAGCTTCTGCATCCTGTGGCGCGTGTTTCATTACATACTGTGCAAACTGTTGCGACAAGTCTTCACTCATCTGCCCACTCATGCTTTCAGTACGGGATGCCATTTCAGCATATTCATGGCTGCGGGTCATATTCGTCGTGAACTGGTCGTAACTCTGCTTCGCTGAATTCAGGGCTGCAGACAACTGATCCACACGGGAATCAGCATTATTGTCAGTATGGCTGCCGGACTCACTGACCTTGCGACTGGTAAAGTAATCGCTGGCCTCTTTAAAGTCTTGTGTAGCTCTGGCATCGATATCATGACGAGCATTATGGCTCGACTGAGTATTACTACTTGCCGTATGCGCATCATTATCTTCCCAATCAATACCAGCGCGACCACCACCTTTAACACCTAAGCCGCCACCAACACCAAGAATTTTAGGTTTAACCCCCCATTCAGCATGAGCATCTCCATACATCCCGGCAGAAGCTCTCGTACTTCTGGATGCCAGTTCCTGAGTCGCCTGCTCATTACTGATATTATGCGCCTTCGCATAGCTTTCCACTGCACTGCGCATACGGCTGGCCATCATGGAGTCCTGTGCACTCATCGTACTGTCAGCACCACCGGTGACAGAATCACTGCTCCCCCGGTTAGAACCAAACTGACTGAGCGTGTTCCAGGCACTGGCAATACTGCTGCTGAACCCATGCAGGGCGCTTTCTGCTCTGTTCGACGCCTCCCGGGCCATTTCCTGTTGTGCCGCTGCAATCTGACGCGTTGCATTGATACCAACCGGTAACCGGGACATCGCTCCGCTTGCATCCATCACCATATTACCGTCACGGGTCTGTGTGGCGGTTGCGCCACTGCCGGTCTGGTACATCATCTGACCAAACGACGTGGTGCTGTTGGTGCTCCAGCTGAAGCCGTTCACGTTCTCCGTCTGCATGTTGCCGTAGGAATAATTACCGTCAACCACACTGCCTGCTGCACTGGCCGTCGGACTGATAGATGAAGAGGCGAAGTGGCTGTACACGCTGGAAAAACCTGCGCCAAGGCCTTTTACCATCATCCATGACAACGGGGGGATCATGGCTGAAAGATACCCGGCAGTGGAGGCCAGGTCAGAGTATTTCAGCTGTATCTGAGAGAGTTCAGACAACACTACCGGCGCACCATTCTGTTTCGCATAGAATGTCATGGCACTGTTCAGAATGGCATACAACAACGGCCAGGTCTGCAGCCACATCAGGGCAAACACATACCCCTTTAATACAGACAATGTCAGCTTGTTAAAGACAGCCGCCAGTATCAGGAGCGGGAATATACCAATGGCAATCCCCGTCAGGATAGTCTGGACCATCGGCAGGTTTCGCATAGTTACATGACCAATGGAGACATGTGCCAGACGTTGTTTCTCCATCGATGACGTGGTGGCCAGACTTACCAGGCTGGCGGTGTCACCGTTACGGGCTGCATTACTGGTGATACCCTCTTTCAGGGCATTCATGGTGACGTTCTGGCGCATAATCTGGCTGGCAGACTGACTGGAGCCGTAGAAATAACTGTAACTGTCACTGACCAGTTGTCTGAATAACAGGTCCGGGTCCGGTCTGCCGCCAAATATCTGCTGCACATAATAATGCCAGGTCTTGCCTCCCGTCTTTGTATCGAGATTCAGCCTGTCTTTCAGCGTGACCGACGCATCCTTACAGGTTATGAAATTATTATTGTTGTCATAAACGCCCCGTAGCGGGCTGGGTCGGGAAAAAATCAGCGTGTAGGGGTCAGCGGAGGCCATCAGGTCTTCCAGCGTGTATTTATGATTCAGGTAAATATCACCCAGCACGCAGTTCTGGACGTAGTCCTGGAACAGATTGATGATTTCCGGATTCCGGGACAGGAAATCGGTGCTTTTCACAATCAGATTCGCCCCGAACAGCATCCCCGTTTTGCTGTAGGTGACGCTGTCCGGTTGGGTGAATATCGTCTCGTAGCTGACCACCATTGCATGCCCGATACGTGTCGTCAGTGAAAGAGGCATCGCCAGACCGACCGGCACATTATCCACCCGATGGACTTTGACCAGGTCACTGTTATCAATAATCTGCACCGACGTACGGATATTAACCAGCAGGCTGATAAGTACAAACACCGCCGCCCAGCCCAGCAAATCCATCACGTTATGGCGCTGTACCCACATAAAGGCCACCGCAACAACAGACAGGGTGAGAGCAATTTTCTCAATGGAATCCCACGTCCGGGTCCCCATAAAGGCGGCAATGGCATTCAGGTTATTCCGCAACCACTCACCACCGGCAATCACATAAACTTCATTCACAGTGAGCCCCCTCCGAAGTGATAGTTGTTCTGGTAACGACTGAGCATGCGGGAAGAAAGCTGCTGACGCATGTAGCTCATCTGACGATCGACGACCAGCAGCGCATCCTGCTGCACCTGTACCTGTGACTGAAACGCCGCAATCTGCCGGGTGGCATCATTCATATTGTCGTTAATATGTTCGATAACTGCTTCGTCATAATTTCCTGTGGCCACCATCGCCCGGGCCTGCTGTATCAGCTCCTGAATGTACTGCAGCAGGATGTCGTAACCGATATAGTCCGTCAGCTGGTAAATCATGCTGTTGGAAACACCGAGCATCTGCGGGTCAACCAGGTATTTGAAGACGGGGATGGTGGTACTGGAAATAAAGCCTTTTTCCTTGTCATCCAGAGGCGTGTCACTGACCGCCTTGTTCTGAATGCTGGCCAGAAGTTTAGTAATCTGAGACTTCAGTGCATTATCCCGGCTGATGGTCACCGGTGTGTCTGCCACCACTTTCATGCATTTATCAGAATCGTTGCAGTGATAAATTTTTGCTGTGCCGCCTTCCATCATGGCCCGGATAATTGAGCGGTCAGTGGTTCTGGCTGATAGCGGTGTGATTTCGCCGTTGGGACCAAACACCAGTGAGCCGGTCAGCGTCATCACAAATTCTTTCAGCTCTTTGTTGCCGTCAAACATTCTGTTTTTGGAAAGCGCATTCCACATGATGTTGATGTTTTTGGTCACCCGCTCCTTATCCTTGTCGCTGGCTTTATCCCTGACGCTGTCAGATTTCCCGCCAACGGTACATCCCTGCCGGGAAGCCGCCCAGTCAGCAAAAATATTGCTCTCACCGGCAATGTCCTGACAGACTTTCTGCTGGGACACCTGCGTCCGGGGGAAAAGCCCGCCGATAATCCCCTGTGCAGCCTGGCAGGAACTGAGGTTCATACTGTTAATGTCGCTTGCCATTTTCTGCACGAAGTCTTTTGCGGTTTTTATTTCCGGCACCGTTGTCTGCAGGGCAAGGTCAAAAAAGTAACCGGCAGCATTGCTCATAATCTGCTTAACAAAACGCTGCAACTGCTCGCCATTAATAAAACTGAACGAACCGAGGTAGGCGTCGATGCCGCCACATCCGGCATTGATATCCGGCAGCGTCATGGAAATCAACTGAACATTTTTGACCTGAGTACGGGCATACAGGGAGCCGCCGTAAGCATAGCCGGCAGCCTGCCCCTGCCAGACGCCCGGCTGTGTGGTATTGGAGGCGAAGCCCAGCTTGTTAAAGAACTGATTCATGTCGCTGTTCACATCCGCTGACGCTGCAGGCGTCAGCGTCAGTAAGGCGGCACAAAGAATAAAAAGAGGCTTAATGCGAAGCATTATTGCTGCCCTCCCTTAATGTGTTCTCCCGGCGCATACGGCGTTTCAACAGGAATATCCCGATATTTCCGTATATTAATTCGTACATTGGGAACAGAAAAAATGTAACAAGAAACCCGGCTGCAAGAGCATATAACGTATACGGAATGACATATATCAGGATATTCCACATATAAATCGAATTATTTAATTCCTGGTCCGTTTTCCACGAATCAATACAGGCATCAAAAATAATATTCATAACTGTCCATAAAACAATTCCGGCAGTCAGGAATACCAGAGACAATCCAGCATACCTGTCAGTAATTCTGGAAATGTATTTATAATCTCGTTCTGTACTTCTGATTTTGAGTTCAGGATTATTTTTATTTTCTCTCATTATAAGTTCCCTCTGATATTTCCGATGATTCATTCAGACCAGTCCTGCGGCTGTAATATATTTCAGACACCGAAATCCATCCTACAATTGCCCACACAAAAAACACAACAGAAACAGAAAAGGTAAGGCACAGCGAAACGACAATTTCTACAGGGCTGGCGGGATAAAAAAGCCCCTGATGGATAAAGGGGATATTCAGGCTGACGATTATTCCCGTCGCGATGCCGGATATTCCGGCAATGAGTAACACCACCTGCTTATTTCGCACCTTTTTTCCCTCCGTACATCTGCAGAACGGTATCCATCCGCGCCATAAAACCGGCGGCATCCGTTGCCCCCTGTAAAAGCGGTAATGCCTCAAGCGTGTTGACGTTGACCAGGAAGGTGGTCGGTGTGGCCACCGGGATATTCGGGAAGAAGGTCTGCATCACGTCCGGTGGCACTGGTAATGCTTCCGGAAAGGCGGTATCCCCCTGACCATCCAGGGTGTAGGGAAAAACGGAAAAGCCGTACTGCTGTGCCAACTGCTTCAGTACCGGGTCAAACTGGTGACAGTAAGGGCAATGCCCCTGCATAAACAGCACCACCTTCCAGTCGGCCAGGTTAACCTGCCTGCCGTTGCTGAGGCGGAACCAGCGGGGAGCCGGCTTTTCTGTCCTGGCTGATGTGTCTGCTGCCGGTTGTGCACGCTGCGCGGCCATGCCCTGCGGATTCCAGAGTCGTTCAATTTCATCCCGGGTGGAGGCCTGCACACCTGTGGCCATCATCAACAAAATGACCGGCAGTAATTTAGTGAGAGACATGTCCGCCCTCCTGCTGCTCTGCCATCATGGCCTGTTGCCTGGCTTCCAGTGCCTCACGCTCTTCCCGGCTGACACGGGCAATCCATGCATCCAGCACCTGGTATGCGCCGAACAGCACAAGAATGGCCGCAATCAGCTCCGCCAGAAAAAAAGCCATCCAGGGTTTGCTGTAAACAAGACGGGCGACGATATGAAACCAGACACCCAGGGAAAATACCCACATTCCCGTAATATCAAGCCGGGGTAAAGAGAATCTGCGTTTACTTATCATGTTAAACTCCGGTTATTATTTACATGAGAGTATTCATGTCTGTAATATTCGCGTTTGTGTGATATTAATCAGAGGTACAAATGGAAAAGCGATCTTTTAAAGAAAAACTGGAAATAATCAGAAACATAATAAGAGAGTCGTTACTGGGAAATGCGGCAATTATTGCGCTGATATATGCAGCATCACATTCATTACCGGTCAATGCCTTCCCTGACTATCTTGTAATAAGTTTATTAAGTATCGCAGTTGGCATCGTTGTATTATAGTTATTTTCAATTATCTATATTTATTTTTGTGAGCTATTCAGAAGCCACTGGATTGCGGTATGGTTTATCATATGGTCTTCAGTAATCAACCTCATTATTTTGTATGGTTTTTATGACCGTTTTATATGACTTAGCCTGTCATAAGCCCCCTTATAAAAAACCACATTACTCCGGACCATACTGATGACAACATAATACAGATAAATATTCTTCTGAACCTGTCGAAGCTCGTAACGTTCGGTAATGAGTCAATAACCATTGGAACAACCATTGCTGCACCCTGATTCATAATTGCACCACACAGAAACCAGAATCTGGCAGTCAGCACATATAAACACGCGATATTAATAACAAGGAAAACCAGTGAACTCAGGAGAAACATTTTCCTGTCATTACGCTCAGAAAAGAAATAACCGGCAATAATAACAAATATTAACAGAACAACACCTGTAAACATTTTCAAATAATCTTCACTCATAAATCAAATCCGCGATTAAAAATTGGGTTTAAAATCTTCAGAAACGTTCAGGAACTGTTTTGCCAGGTCGTCCTGTGAAATAAAGCCGTATGATAACGGGCGAACACTGCCCTGTTTCGGGTCAACCAGCATCATGGCCGGGAAATATTTCACGCCGAGGCGCTGCGCCTGCCCCTGGTCAGTCCGGGAATCCGGCAACAACGGATTAATCACGCCATCCACGGAGACGGGAATAACACTCAGACCATACGTATCCCGGAAGCCATTAATGACCTGCGCCAGTTGCCCGTCGATGGGGTCCTGCCCCCGGTAAAAAAACATGATGCCGTAGTGTTCAGACAGTTTCGCAATGGCCTGTCGCTGCTGCGCCTGGTCTGCTGCCAGCTGGTTCCGTACCGTGCCGTTGTAATGGCTGTACTGCAGATTATAGTCCAGTTCAGGATGTGCCAGCATGGCCTTTCTGGCGCTCATGGTGAAAAGCCCGGCCTGCTGAGTCCAGTAATTCTGCAGCCGGAAATATTTCACAAAATTATCCACGCCGGGATACAGAATGGCTTCGTACAGCGCCCGCTTTGTTGCCGTCTGCAGTGCGGCCAGTTTCTGCATAATATCCGGTTCCTGACGGGGGGCTGCAGGTACAGGTTTATTTTCTTTTTCCTTCGGAGTTATTTTCTCGTTATACCACTGCCAGCCTGCATCTTTCCCTGACGCCGGAAAAATAAAGCAGCAGAGTAACAGTGGCAGTAATGCTTTATTCATCTTCATTCCTTTCATCACTTTTTCTTTCATCATCGGGTTTCTGCAGGTCAGTCAGGGCAGAAAAACAAAAATACAGAATAAACAGGAGCACACCGGAGTAAAAAATAACGAAAGCAGCAGCAAGTATCTCACCTGCAGTGGTTTCTTTTACCGTATCCCACGACCAGATAATTACCGGGGAAATGACAATCGCTGTAATCAAAAGCCGGATAAGAAAATCAATAAAACGGTTCGACGTGAATATGACTTTCATCATTTTCCCCGGTTATTTTCCCTACCTTACTGTCCTGCCTGTTTCAGCTGGTCAGCAATCTGCTCTTTCACTTTCTGCGTCAGAACACCACTGTCCGGGATTTTCTGGTTATTCATCAGGTCTTCGTAGAAGTTAGTGAAATCCAGTCTGTCGAACTGAATTTTCTGCAGCTCATCAACCGTAATCCCCCGACAGTCAGGATGCTTCGCACTGCCAAAACTGATACGCAGCTGTCCGTTGCGCCCCTGCTGCTGGACTATCTGCGCCAGCTTCGAATCAAACTGACAGTAACTGCGTTTTTTCTCCAGGCAGACACCCAGCACTTTCTTCGAACAGAACTCTCCGACACTGACGGTCAGTTTGTTTGATTTTGCTTTAGCCAGGGCTTTTTCATCACTGCTGCATTTGGCCAGCCCGATATCCTGTCCCCAGCCGCCGTCCTTACAGCAGTTGCTGTATCCGGCTGCAGCCTTCTTACAAAATTTCGACTGACCGGTGAAAGCACGGACATCCACCCCGTTCAGCGCCGCAACATCCTTACCTGCAGCGGCCAGTGCTGCCAGCTGAGAAACAGCTTCAGCAAAATCATTACTCTTCCCGCTCTGAGCCTTATCGCATTCGCCATCGAGACAGAAGACGTCTCCCCCACAGACCATCACTTTCCCGGATGTTTTTGACTCGCAGGAGTAGGTGGCATATTCATGCAGACAGGCACCTTCTTCGGAGTAAAAGGCGCACTGGTGTGACACCAGGGTACAGGCTGGATTGTCGGTGTAGGTCTGACAGGTTCCCTTGTCTGCTGACTGTGTGACATACGTGTCCCGGTATGCCCAGCAGCTCTGGTACATGCTGTATGACTGACCGTCTTTCACCAGCGTCCTGTTCCCGCCAGCCTCCGTACATTCTGTTTTTGTCAGTTTCCCCAGCTCCTTGCTGAACGGGCAGCTTTCAGACCAGACAACATACGGGGTGTACGAGGCTTTTTTTACCCTGACAACCAGACGCAGCTTCATTGCCGTATGACGTTTGAATTTTGTATTCCCGACCCGGACGGGGTGAGATGACGTAAAAGCCACACCGGCAGTCAGTGTTTTCTGTAATGGTGTAAATGAGGCATCTGCTGAGTATTTGGCATTCCAGCTCAGTGGGGTTCCCAGTACTGTAATTGTCATAGGTACACTCTTCTGCAGGTAAGTACGACTCCAGCTGTAATGCGCATCGACAATTTCACCGGTAACGGGAGAGGTAATGGAGACAACATACTGACCATTCACTTCACGTGCAGGTAGCTGACTCATTTCATACCCCAGCGTCCGGGTTTCCCATGTGGTACTCCCCTGCAGCTCCATACGGGCAGTTCGTGTGCAGTACTGCTCCACCTGTAAATCCCGCTCACAGGTGTAATTCGTGTATTCACTCCGGCTAATCTCCTGCGCACTGCACTGCTGCCCGGTGTTTCCCACAATGCTGTCAGCCCGGTTCACCACATTCCTGCCGGTCTGGATAAACGGTGCATCCGGTGAAAGAATGTCTTTCGGCTTGTTCATGAATGACTCTGTGATGGTTTTTCCGGTTTCACCGGTCGCCCATTCCGTGGTGCCGTCATTTTTCAGGCCGCCATCCCCGCCGGCAGTCACGCCACCGTAGTATTTTGTCTCGTTCGGATTCGCGTTATAGCCGGGGATACTCTCCTGTGGCTTAAAGCCCTGAATACTGCTGCTTCCCTGTCCTTTGATCTGGTGAGCAAAATCAGAGCCGGCCCGGTAATCACTGTTGCTGTCAGCCTGTGCCATGCCGGCAACCAGAGCCAGTATCAGAGGTAAAATACGTTTCATTTCCCGGAATCTCCTTTCCCTGCCAGTAAATCATGAGCCACCTGCCGACAGTCACCCGTGGCGGCCACTTTCTCCAGCGCCTGGCCGACCCGCAGGTTTCCCCGGATGATGTCGTATCCCTGACTGCAGAACACCACCAGTGCCGGTACACTGCGAATGCCGTACTGTGAAAACAGCGTCGGGTCGATCTGAACACCATCAGTCGCGCCGTCTTTCACCAGGGACAGCACGGCTTCAGCGGTGGTCTTCAGGTCATTGTTCACCATGCCCCGCAGTGTGGCGGGTATACCGTAGTGCCGGGTTTCGCCCAGCATTCGTTTCAGCCCCTCTTCGGGAATGGAAAACGACACAAAATACAGAGCACCCTGCCGGGGTTTCCCGTCCTGCGAAGCCTGCTGTTTACGAACCAGCTCATCCAGGAAATGGTTATCTGAACGCTGAAGGGGGTTTTCCAGCACCTGATTCTCCGCCCAGGCTTTCAGCTGATGGTCAGGTTTTTCACGCAGTTGTCTGCTTAAATTTTCCTGCTGCTTCAGGAACTGGCGGTTTTCAGGAGTGTTCACGTTTTCTGACGCCATAACCGCCCCGTTCAGCATCATCAGCAGTGCTGCTAGAGATTTCATACTCAGCTTCATCATTCACCTCACAGGAAGACACAGTTACGTTTACGCCACATCAGGTAGCCGAAGTTTTTCTTTGTATTGGGCGGATTTTTCCCGGTTTCCCAGCGGGTCACACTGCGCCCGAACGGGTGGCACTGTCCGCTGTCCGGGTACATATTCACCATCTGGTAACGCCAGCGTTCTTTGGGCAGGATTGGGGACGGATATTCATTACAGACGGCGTTATTTTTCCCGATGGTTTCCATAATCATGCCCTGACGGTGCAGCTTGAACGCCATGCGTTCACTGACCAGCAGGGAGGACTGCAACGGACTGGACTCATTACTCACCCAGCCATTGAACGGGTACATACTGCCCTGCGAACCGGCACACCAGAACAGAACATCGAGAGGCATATTAAAGGCGCTGGCAATGGCATCTGCTGCACAGGCCCCCTGTGCTATCGGATTGGCAAAGATGACAGCTTCCGGATTGAGAATGGTGGTCAGGCTGCTGTCCGTCCAGGTGGGGTCGATTTCAGAAAGATAAGCGATATCCAGGTCACCACCTTCCAGACAGCCCAGCGATGTGATGATGTTAAGCCAGTACGTCAGCGGGTATTTGTACCAGTGAACGTGATAGAACGCCCCGTTCACCTGCTTCTCATCCTTTTTCGCCGTTCCCTGTGCCGTTTTACCAAAAGCCGGCAGGCTGAAGCCCAGGTTAACCATGCATCCCGGTGATCGGGTGACGTCCGTCAGCGCCATCGGCTCCCAGTAACCAATGGCCAGCCCGATACGCCTGAACAGCGGCGGCGGTGCCGGACAAATCTGAATGGGCATCGACGGGTTCGCCGTGTCGGGGACCTTACCCTGACTGACTTTGATACTGCCCAGCGAGAGCGGGAAAATACAGCTCCAGCAGATATCCGTGATCGGGTTTACAAAACGCCCCTCACAGGCAGAATCCGCAGACGCTGCAGGGACATGACCGGCGAGAAGGAATAACATCAGCAGCCACAGGCTTCGCTTCATTTTCTGCCCTCCTCTGCCGGAATAAATTCCACCTTCAGGAAGCGATCGCCGGGAACGGCGCTCACCCGTGCCGGGACCTGATCAATGCCGAGGCGCTGGCAGAGCACACCGTTCTGGTCAAAGTAAACACGGCTGTCCAGAGACTTCTGCATCTCCGGGATACTGCCCTGCACGAGGATAATTTTGCTCTCCAGTGTGGGCGGCGTCTGGCGTTTCATCCAGGCCACCTGCGCCGGATCATCGCCATTGATGAAATACAGCGTCTGGTTAAAAGGAACATACTGCAGCGGATTCATCACTTCACCCTGACGGGCAAACACCCGCCCTTCGTTATCCCGGATATCCGCAGCCAGTCTGACGGACGGGTCAAACAACCGGCTGCCGTATTTCTCCGTGCGTCCGATACCAGGCACGGCAGGGGGCCGCAGGCTGTTACGGATCACCCGCTCCTTAAAGGCATCCATTTTCCGGCCCATCTC
>OKWA01000612.1_pt1 | contig 17177 bp, 13 predicted proteins | sample 1606861 | NCBI WGS metagenome assembly OKWA01 (sample SAMN03281007, study PRJEB24777) | human gut metagenome | isolation source: fecal sample PR166 from 1 month old female Malay infant, vaginally... | reverse complement strand
GTCTTTAAGCTCCGCCGCATTTCGTGATTTTCGGTACCGGCGGCAGCGTCGGCTGAAGATTTCAAAAGAAGCCCTTCTTTCTAAATGGATAAAATTTCACAATTGATCAATCCATTCTAACATAAAATAAAACAAATACCGTAATATTCACCAGATATTCATAAAAAGACAGGTGAAACATTAGAAATCCTTAAGGGTTCGATCGGTTTACATGAACGGGGAAAAAGACTATCATTATATAGATTTTACGGCGCTTTGCGGGTCCATTGGGGAGAGATATTTCCCGGGAAATGACCCAGACAAAACGAGAATTGGAGTTGAAAACAATGTGTGGAATTGTTGCGTTCGTGGATAATGAGAAGCCACAACAAAAGGAAGTTCAAATTCAAAAGATGATGAACCGGATTATCCACCGGGGACCGGATGATTCCGGAATGTTTGTTGATGAGCAGGCGGCATTAGGTTTTCGCCGGTTGTCCTTTATCGACGTTAAGTCGGGGAACCAACCCATCTTTAACGAGGACGACTCAAAGGCGGTCATCTTTAACGGGGAAATCTATAACTTTAAGCCCCTGCGAGAAGAATTAATTAAGGCCGGTCACACCTTTAGTACTCATGCCGACACCGAAGTTATCCTGCACGGTTACGAAGAGTGGGGTGAAGGCGTCGTCAAGAAGCTACGCGGGATGTTCGGCTTCGTTATTTGGAACCGGGAGACCGGCGAAATGTTTGGGGCTCGCGATCACTTCGGAATCAAGCCGCTGTATTACGCCAAGATGAACGGGACCTTCTTTGTCGGTTCCGAAATCAAGTCCTTCTTGGATCACCCGAACTTTGATAAGCAATTGAACAAGGAAGCCTTAAAGCCGTACATGACCTTCCAGTACCCCGCTACTGATGAAACCTTCTTTAAGGGCGTTTACCGCCTGCCAGAGGGTCACTTCTTCCGTTACAAGAACGGCGAATTCTCAATGGAACAGTACTGGGACGCCGACTTCTCCCCGGACAAGGAAAGCTTCAACCAGGCCGTCGATAAGATCGAAGCGGCCGTTGACGAATCGGTTAAGGCCCACTCCTTTGCCGATGCCGGGATCAAGGTTGGTTCCTTCTTGTCAGCTGGGGTGGACTCCTCTTACGTAACGGCGATGATGCGCCCTGACAACACCTTCTCGATCGGGTTTGACTCCCGCTACGACGAAACCAAGCAGGCCCGCGAACTGGCCGAAAAGCTGAAGCTGAAAAACACCGACAAGAAGCTGACCAACGAGGAAGCCTTCAACGCCTTTCCGACCATCCAGTACTACCTGGACGAACCGGATTCTAACCCGTCCGTGGTGCCGTTGTACTTCTTGACCAAGTTGGCTAAGGACAACGGCTACAAGGCGATGTTATCCGGGGAAGGGGCCGATGAACTCTTTGCCGGCTACACCGACTACGGCTTCAACACTTCCTCTAAGCCGATCCGCTGGGTAACCGACCAGATGCGTAAGTTGCCACAACCAACCCGCTACAAGATTGGGGAATGGCTGAAGAACCACAAGAACTTCCACGGTCGTTTGCACATGTACCACGCCATGGCCCCGGCCCGCGAAGACTTCGTCGGGCAAGCCTACATCTTCTCGCCAGAAGAGGCGAGCGACGTCTTGAACAAGGACTTTGATTGCGGACCAACGATCCAAGAAATCCTGGCCCCGTACTTTGACAAGATCGAACCAAAGGACATCGATGAAGTGGCCAAGCGCCAATACGTGGACCTGCACCAGTGGATGCCAGGTGACATCTTGCTCAAGGCCGACAAGATGAGTATGGCGAACTCCCTAGAATTACGGGTGCCGCTCTTGGATAAGGAAGTCATGAACGTGGCTTCCCACACGCCAACTAAGTACCTCTTTAACTACAAGGGGACCAAGTGGGCCTTCCGGATGGCCGCTAACCGGCACCTGCCAGAGGAATGGGCGACCCGGCCGAAGATGGGCTTCCCGGTTCCAATTCGCGAATGGCTCCACGAAGACAAGTACTACCAAGAAGTACGGGCCCTGTTTGAAGAGGACTTCGTTAAGGAATTCTTCGACCAGGACAAGATCTTGCAGTTAGCCGATGACAACTACCACCAAAAGATCGACGGCCGCCGTAAGTTGTGGACGATTTACACCTTCTTGGTATGGTACAAGCTCTACTTTATCGATAACTACGTGCCGGAATACACGAAGCAAGCGGATGCTGAGGTAATGCAATAATGACAATGACGCTAAGCGGAATTATCACGGTCTTAAAGGATGCAGGGTTGTTCAAGGAATTGATTGTGGCCGGCAAGTGGCACGACCGGGCGCCGGAGGAGTTGGCCAACCGCACCGTGTTAGATCTGTCTTACGACTCGCGGACGGTCAAAGAGGGGACCCTCTTCTTTTGTAAGGGCCTCAAGTTTGATCCTAAGTACCTGACGATGGCCGCTAACCAGGGGGCGAGCGTGGCGATGGCCCCGGCGGATTACTCCGCCCAGTTAAAAACTAGTGAGCACCCTGACTTACCCCAAGTGATCGTTACCGATATTCAAAAGGCGATGGCGACCGTGTCCCGGGCCTTCTTTGGCTACCCGGACCGCAATCTGACCGTGATTGGCTACACCGGGACCAAGGGAAAGACGACCTCGGTTTACTTCACCCGCCACGTCATGGCCAAGGCCCTGGGGAAAGTGGTCGCCCAGCTTTCCTCGATTGACGAGTGTTTGGACGGCGAAACCTTCATCCCGGCCCACTTAACGACGCCGGAGTCCTTAGACCTCTTTAGGATGATGAAAGAGGCCGTCGACAACCAGATGAAGTACTTGGTGATGGAGGTTTCTTCCCAGTCCTATAAGAAGTCGCGGGTCTTTGGCCTGCCCCTTGATATCGGCGTCTTTTTAAACATCTCGCCCGACCATATTAGTCCGGTGGAACACCCGAGCTTTGAAGACTACCTGGCCTGCAAGAGTGAAATCATCGACAACTGCAGGATCCTCGTCGTTAACCGGGAGTGCAGTCAGTACGATTACCTGGCCGAAAAGACACACGACCTGGGCAAGCAGGTAATTTCATTTGGGAGCGATCAATCGGCGGCCGATTACCAATACCGACTGGGTGAACACGGTTACTTCACCGTTACCACCGCTAACCCGGCCCTGCCTAAGCTTGACGGCGATTTTCGAGTTATGATGCCGGGGGACTTTAACGTCGCAAACGCCCTGGCCGCATTGACCGTGGCGGCCCAAGTGGCCCCGGTCAGCGAGGACTTTCGGGCGGGCCTGGCCGAAACGACCGTGCCAGGACGGATGGAATTTATCAAGGACAAGCAGGGCGTGGTGGCCTGCGTCGATTACGCCCACAACTACTTGAGCCTGACGGCCAGCTTCAACTTCATGAAGCACGAATTTAAAGATGGCCGCTTGATCGTGGTGATCGGGGCGGCTGGGGGCAAGGCCGAATCCCGCCGTAAAGACATTGGGCGCGCCCTGTCCCAGTACGCCGATGTGGCGATTTTAACCTCTGAGGATAACTTCTTTGAAGACCCTCACCAGATCGCCGCTGACATTAAGGAAAACATTGATAACCCCGACCTCGAGGTCATCGTCAACGTTGACCGTAAGGCGGCAATTGAGCAGGCCTACGCAATGGCTAAGCCTGGCGACGCCCTCTTTATGGCCGCCAAGGGACGGGAAACCTTTATGCACGAAAAGGGCAAGGACGTTCCTTACCAAGGCGACTACCAGATTACTAAGCAATTGATGGAGAAATAATGCGATGACCCTGCAAATAATCGACCAAGTTCACATTGATACTAACTCGGCCATTTCTTTGCTGACCGAACACGGCCTCTTGGTGCGGACGGAAAACTACCGCCAGCACTTCTTCTACCACGTTGAGTACAATTCCAAGCTCGTTCAGTCCGAAACCCTCTTCTTTTGTAAGGGTGCGGCCTTTAAAGAGGATTACTTAAACGAGGCGATTGACCGCGGGGCAACGGCTTACGTGGCCGAACAAAGCTACCAAAACGGGGCGACGGCCCTGATCGTCACCAACATCCAACGGGCGATGGCGCTGCTATCCAACGCCTTTTACGGTTTCCCGTCCAACGACCTCTTTGCGATTGGGATCACCGGGACCAAGGGGAAAACATCGACGGCCTACTTCGCCGCCACGGCCCTGAACCTGGGGACCGACGACCGGACCGCCTTGATCTCAACTTTAAATACTTCGTTGGGCAAGGGTGACGTCTTCAAGTCCAAATTGACCACCCCTGAATCGTTAGACCTCTTTCGCTATCTACGCCAAGCCGTCGATAATGGGATGACTCACCTAGTGATGGAAGTCTCTTCGCAATCCTACTTGCTCGACCGGGTCTACTTCCTACACTTCGGGATCGGGGTCTTTTTGAATATTTCCAGCGACCACGTTGGTCAAAACGAGCACCCCGACTTTGCCAACTACCTCTTTTGCAAGGAGCAGCTGCTCTTAAATTCCAGCGTTTGCGTGCTAAACACCCAGATGGACCATTTCGAAGAGGTTTACCAGGCCGCCAAGGTCTCGACGGCCCCGGACAAGATTTACCTGTTCGGGGAAGCCGGCAGTCACCCTGACTTAGACCTGGCTTACCAAATCCAGTCAACCGGCTTGGCTGGTTCTAACTTCCAGTTAACCGGGGTGAGTGACCGCGGGAGCGCCCTGATGTTAGACGGGGAGTACCAGTCCAGCGTGGCTGGCGATTACAACGTGGGTAACGCCACGGCCGCCGCTATTTGTGCCGCCATTGGTGGGGTCAAAAAGAAAACCATCCAGGAGGCCTTTGGGCAGGTCCACATCGCCGGCCGGATGGAAGTAATTAGGACCCAAGAGCACGGCACGGTCTACGTTGATTACGCCCACGACTACGCCTCCGTTAAGCGTCTCTTAGCCTTTTTAAAGGGCCAGCAACACCAAGGAGAGCCGAGCCAGATTACGGTGGTCTTAGGGGCGCCTGGTAACAAGGGGGGTTCACGGCGGCCGGACCTCGGTAAGGCCCTAGCTGAAGAGCGGGTCAACCGGGTAATTTTGACGACCGATGATCCCGCCTTTGAAGACCCCCAGGCGATCGCCGCGGAAATTGACGCCCACATCGATCACGATCGGGTTGGCCAAGTCGAATACGTGGCCGATCGCAGGGAAGCGATTGAAACGGCAATCCAAGCCGCCCGGGCGGGGGACCTAGTTGTCCTCGCCGGTAAGGGGACCGACCAGTACCAAAAGGTGGCAGGGGTGGATACCCCCTACCCTGGCGACATCGCCGTTGCCCGCCAAGTGGTCGCCCATCTGGAGGGGTAACGTCTGACTAGGAGAAACGCTACCTTTGTTGTAAGATAAGTGTGATCAATAAAAAAGCGGGGCTAAAATTTAAAATGAAAGCACTACGACAAACCTTAAGCTGGCTAATCCCAGTGGCGATCGGGCTCATCATCGCGTTGCTAGTGAAGCAATTTGCCTTCCAGCTCGTGAAAGTAGACGGGCCATCGATGCAACCCAACCTACAAAATAACGAACGGGTGGTGGCCGTTAAAACATCGAAGATTCACCGCGGTAGCGTCATCGTCTTCGATGCCAACGGGGTTGACCCCCAGGTATCGCAAACGACCGACTACGTTAAGCGGGTAATTGCCTTACCGGGTGACACGGTGGAAGCCAAGAACGGCTACATCTACGTCAACGGTAAGAAGACCAACCAATCCTACATCTCTAAGTACCAACGAACGACCGGGACGGGGAATTGGACTTTAGCGTCAATTTCCGAAGAGAATAACTGGATGAAGAATATGGGCGCCACCAAGGTCCCAAAGGGAATGTACTTTGTTTTGGGGGACCACCGTTCGGTCTCTAACGACAGTCGTTACTGGGGCTTTGTGCCGAAGAATAAGATTGTCGGGGTCGTCAAGGTGGGCTTTTGGTCCTCGAGCACCAAGCAGCATAAGTACAACGTTAACCAGCTCTGGAAGCATTACTTTACGGGGAATTAGCTAAAAAGGCGACGATGACTAATTCGGTCATCGTCGCCTTTTTAATCTTCGGTGGTTACTCAGATAACGTGCTTCCCAACCACAGGCCTAGTGGCTAAGTCTGGCCACAGAACGCCGCTGTCGCGTTAACCTGTGCCAACGACCTGTCGAGTAGGTTGGTGAGCACTTCCATTCTTTGTTTCATATGAAACGACCTAGTTCACCTGACTAGTACCGTCGTTGTAATTTAAGGTGACGCCGGGTTGGACGTTAAAGATGTACACGTGGAACTTAACGGCGTCGCTGCCGACCGCTTGGGCCTCCATTTCCACCCCGCGGGCGAGGAGTTCGTTGCCCCGGAAGATCGGGGTAACCCGGTAGCGAACGTAGTGGTCCGGGGATTGCTTTAGGTAAGCGGCCACTTCGTCTTCGTACTTGAGCATGTCGGGGTCGTTTAACTGGCGGGTCCCGGTAATCAGATTTTTGAAGTTATTGTTTTGCCCGGTTAGCTGGTAGCCAATCAGGTGTGAGCGGTTGTAGAGCCACTGACCATTGACGCGTTTGTTATGCCAACCAGTCGGGTCGACGGTCAGGGCTTCCCGTTTGACGGTGGGCATCAGCGATTGGTTGAGCATCGCATTGGCCGCCCCGGGACGGTTGTACTGATCCAAGTTCCCGTAGCTTTGCCAAGCGCCGTTTGCAAGGGACAAGTCGGCTTCCGAGAAGCTTGGTTGATTATTGTCAACGGTGATGAAGTCTTGGCCGGTATAGTCCAGGTTGGCTAAATTAGTGCCGGCTTGGCTGGATTGCTTGCTGGGGGTTGCCGGTTGGACGCCGTAGTCGCTAAGTTCTTCCTTGGTTTCTTTAATCTGCTTTTGCAGGTGGGTGATTTTTTTTTGGAGGGCCTGGTTTTCCTTGCTAAAAGAAGCGGCCCGCCGTTGGTCGGTACGGTCGTAACTGTAACTGCTGGAAGCGGGACTGGCCACGACCGCCGATTCCTTAGTGCCGGAGTGGGTGACTAGGCCCACGGTCATTAAGAACAGTGCGGCAAAGCCGAGGACGGAGACGGTCGCTTTGTGGTGGAAGTTTTTCATCTTGCTTACCGTCCTGACTTCGTGTAACCAGCGTTAATCGCTTCTTGCTCGGGGCTGAAGTAAACGGCGTTGCCGGCCTTGATGTGGTAAGTGGCTTGGGTCGGCAAGTGGTACTTCTTGGAGCGGGCATCGCCGACGATGACATTGGAGCCGTTCCCGGTGGCGACGGTTCCCGCAGTGGTCGTTGACGTAGCGGCGCCGTAACTTGGTTGCGTATCGGCGTCAGTAGCGTTAGCGCTGGCTTGGCTAGCACTGGCTGCCTGAGCGCTAGCCGCTGCCTCTTTAGAACTAGCTTCCTCACTGCTAGACTCGGCGGCGCTCAATTGTTCCTTGAGGCTGGCTAGCTTGGCGCTCAAGGAGTCGCGTTTAACCAACAGGCTGTCGTGGGCCTTGCTTTCCTTAACCATGGAGGAGTGGCCGAGTTTTTTAATAATCACCGTCGGCTTTTGCGCGGCGTCAACGTTAGTGGTGGTACCAATGGCGGCGGTAAAGAGGGTCAAAGTGGCAATGATCAGGGTTAGGCGCCACCAAAATGGACGCTTAGCATGGTTGCCTTGCTTGAGGGACCAAAGCAGGGTGCCGATGGTTAATAGACAAAGAGTTACGATAATGATCTTCAATTGATTTTTCTCCCGATAAAAGTGTTAAAGACGACAAAGAGGCTGTGGCAAAATTGCCATAGCCTCTTTGTATATGGATTTAGCGTGGATAATAAACGGCGGCTGACGCCTAGTCCGTCCTATTAGGGTTTCCTCGCTTAATAATTAGTCTTCGCGTGAGTAAGTAGCAACGTCGTGTAAGATCAGGTCCAAGAAGTCTTGCTTCGACATGCTTACTTGATCCTTTTCCCCGTACTTGCGGACGGAAACGGTGCCGTTAGCCACTTCGTCTTCCCCAACTACCAGGGTGTACGGAACCTTTTGGGTCTGGCTTTCGCGAATCTTATAACCCATCTTTTCGCTGCGGTGGTCAACGACGGTCCGCAGTTGGGCTGCCCGGAATTCACGGGCCAAGTCATCAGCGTAATCACCGTGCTTTTCATCGGAAACCGGGATGATGTTGATTTGGTTTGGTGCCAACCAGGTTGGGAAGGCTCCCTTGTAGATTTCGGTCAGGTAGGCCACGAAGCGTTCCATAGTGCCGACCACCCCACGGTGGATCATGACTGGGCGGTGTTGCTTACCGTCTTCACCAACGTAGTGGAGGTCAAACTTTTCAGGCAGCATGAAGTCCAGTTGGATGGTGGACATCGTTTCGTCGTTGCCCAGGGCGGTCTTGGTTTGGATGTCCAGCTTTGGTCCGTAGAAGGCCGCTTCCCCTTCGGCTTCGTAGTAGTTCAGTCCCATGGAATCCATGGCGGCCTTTAACATGGATTGACTGCGTTCCCACATTTCATCGTTAGCGAAGTACTTTTCGGTGTTCTTCGGGTCACGGTAGGATAAGCGGAAGGTGTAGTCGTTGATGTTGAAGTCCTTGTAGACGTCCATGATCAGCTTCAAGATCTTGGCGAATTCGTCTTGGATTTGGTCTAGGGCCACGAAGGTGTGACCGTCGTTTAAGGTCATTTCCCGGACCCGTTGCAAACCGGAGAGGGCCCCGGACTTTTCGTAACGGTGCATCATCCCGAGTTCGGCGATCCGCAGTGGCAGTTCACGGTAAGACCGGATGTGGTGCTTGTAGATTTGGATGTGGGATGGGCAGTTCATTGGCCGCAGTTCGAGCAGTTCGCCGTCACCCATGTCCATTGGCGGGAACATGTCTTCGCGGTAGTGGTCCCAGTGACCGGACGTCTTGTAGGCGTCGAGGTTCATCAAGACAGGGGTGTAGACGTGTTCGTAGCCATCGCCAACTTCCTTGTCGATCACGTAACGTTCGATCGTCCGGCGAATCGTGGACCCCTTTGGCATCCAGTACGGCAACCCGGCACCGACCTTTGGATCAACGAAGAACAAGTCGAGTTGGTTCCCGATCACCCGGTGGTCACGTTCGCGGGCTTCTTGGCGGGCCTTCAAGTCGGCTTCCAGGTCTTCCTTCTTGAAGAAGACGGTCCCGTAAATCCGTTGGAGCATTGGGTTAGAGGACATCCCCTTCCAGTAAGCCCCGGCCACGGAGAGGAGCTTAACGTTCTTAACGAGGTTAGCGTACAGCATGATGGGTGCCTGGGCTAAGATCGTTGCGTCGCCCATCTTGTAGAGGGATACTTGACCGTCTTCGGCGTTTTCCTTAAGTAGTTCGCTGGAGAATTGGTCACCTTCAACGGCCTTAACGGCGTCGTCAACGCTGACCTTGACCAGTTCGATCTTGAGGTTTTCCTTGGCTAACTTCTTAACGGCTCTTTCCAAGCCTTCCAATTCGTCAGCGGAGACTTGTTGGTTGTCCTTATCGGAGTCAACGAAGAATTGGTCTTCTTCGGCAACGGCTTCCCCGAGGCGGATTCCCTTGAATTGGTCTTGCAAAACAGCCTTGAGTAAGAGGGCGGCGACTTGGCGCAGGGCGTCTAAACTTTCCTTTGATTCACGGTCGACCTTTTCAACGGTCCCGTTTGGTAACATGATGGCAACTTGTGGCATGTAAACTCCTCCTTTGGAATAAAAAAACGCCCCTAACGCTACCCACTTTGGCAACGTTAGGGACGTTGAAAATAACAACTTCAGCGTGGTTCCACCCATCTTCAGGATTTAAAATCCTCTCTATGGTGTGGTAACGGGCACGACCCGGTCCCCCTTATTTCGGGGGGCAAGAAATGGGGTGGTACCTTAACTACTCCGTGTAAAGGTGCTTCCAGCCATGGCACCCTTCCCTGGTTTACCGCTTGTAGTTAGGCGTATCCCGCATTTGAAATGATTATAGCATGCTCAAGGGGCATGTCAAGGCGTGGCTTAGTTTTATTGGTTTGCCGTGCCACCTTGGGTTCCGTTTTGGGTGGTAGTGTCAGAGACATTTTTATCAGTGCTGCCACTATTGCCACTATCAGAACCATTGCTATCGCCGGTACTACCATTACTACCAGTTCCCGTTCTGCCAGTGCTTCCGCCATTGTTATCGTACCCGTAGGTATTAGTGTTAGTGGTGTAAGTCGACTGGTTATCGTTACTGCTAGAAGCAGAGGAACTGGAGGAGTACACGGAAGAAGAACTCGATTCCGGTTCGGAGTATGAGTAGGTGTAGGTTTCCTGGTCGTCGGTAGAAGAAGAACTCGAGGACTTCTTGCTGCTACTCTTCTTCTTGTGTGAACTGGACTTAGAGCTTGAAGAAGTCGAGATTTCGTCGGAGCTGGTGTTAACCGGGTTTTGTTGCTTGACCACGAAAACGGCGATCATGACCACCAGGATGGCCAGTAGGATGCCCAACGCCAAGCGAAAGAGCTTCTTTTGCTTGCTAACGGGATTTTTGGGCCGCCGGTTTTTGTTAGGTCCCTTACGGTTGGCGGCGGTGGCCATTGGGGCTACCGGGCGCCGGCGCTTTGGCCGTTTCGGCCGCCGTGGGCCCCCGAAGAGACTGGCGAAAAAGCCCGGCTTCTTCGGTCCCCGGCGACGGGGCTTGCGGCGTTTTGAATTCGTGCGATGACTCTTTTGGGTATCATAGAGTTCAACGCGCGATAAATGCTGTTGTTCATCGTCGTGATTGTTATTCAAAGTCGTCACCTCTCATTATTTAGGGCTAATAATTTAGCACACGTGATGGATCCTTTCGTATTATAACACGAAAGGCGGATTGCAAAAGGAAAGCCCGCGGAAAAGAATTCCCGTGGGCTTTGGGTGTCAGCGAAGCCGAAACGATTGGGAGGAGACAGGCTTCGTTGACGAAGAAGAAAAATCAATTGAGGATGGTTATAATATACCGCCGGGCAATGAAAAAGCTGTGAAGGGCGGGTAAGGAAAGATTAAAAGTAATTAAGAAAGATCAAGGGAGTAGCAAATAACCTACCTAACGGGCTATTTGCTACTCCCTTATTGTTGATTGTTAAGATAACGTCGCCGGCCTAGTGACTAAGTCTAATGGTTGGATCGCACTTCCCTTATTTTTCCCAGGTGTGCTTTTCGTTTTCGGCCGCCAGGCGCCGGTCACCCCGGATTAATTCGAAACAAGTCCAAGCTAACAGAACCACGATGGCCACGATCGAGATCCAAGCTAAGACGTCGGATAGCCCCTTGGACCAAATGCCGAAGCCTTCATAGGTTTGCGGCAGGTTGTAGAGGTTTAAGAAGGTTAAACCGATGACCGAAATCCAGCCGAGGACCCGGACCCACAGCGAGTTCTTGAACTGGCCCATTTCGGTGTCGCTGTTAGTCATGATTAACAGTGGCAGCATCGAGAATGGCAGGGCGAAGGCCAAGAAGACTTGGGAGTTTTCCATCAGCATGTTTAACGAGGCGTGTTGGTCAATGGTTGATTCGCGCGCCGTCATTGCCACGCAGACCAAGACAGGAATCACCGATAAAATCCGGGTGATCAGGCGCCGGGCCCACAGTGGCATCTTCATGTGGACAAACCCTTCCATGATGACCTGACCAGTCAGGGTCCCGGTAATGGTGGAGTTTTGCCCGGAAGCCAACAGGGCGATGGCAAATAAAGTTGATAAGAGCCCGGACTTGGCCACGGCGATCAAGAGGCCGTTGCTTAACATGTCAGTGTTGTTTAAGGCATCATACAAGCCGAAGAAGGAAGAATCTTGGACGGCACCGTTCTTGAAGACGGCTACCCCCATGATCAACAGGAGGGCGTTGACGAAGAAGGCCAGGGTTAATTGAATGTTAGAGTCCCAAGCGTTGAAGCGAACCGTTTGCTTGATGTCTTCAACGTTAGTGTAGTCAATCTTACGCGATTGGGAAATGGCGGAGTGTAGGTACAGGTTGTGGGGCATCACGGTCGCCCCGATAATCCCCAGCGAACCGGTCAGCGGGGAAATTCCGCCCACCACTGGTTCCTTGGCGATCGCTTCTTTAGTCGGGAGCAAGCCCTTGAAGACGCCGGCCCAGTCGGGGTGGGACAGGGCAACTTGGTAGGCGAAGACCGCTAAGATCACGAGGATCAAGCAGGCCACGATCGCTTCGATCTTCCGGAAACCGATCTTGGTCAATAACAAGAGCACCAAGACGTCTAAGACGGTGATGAATACCGCTAAGACTAACGGAATGTGGAAGAGCAAGTTCAGGGCGATCGCCGCCCCGATAACTTCGGCAATGTCAGTCGCCATGATGGCTAACTCGGTCATTAACCACAAAATCACCCCAAGGGCCTTCCCTGTACGGGCGCGGATGGCCTGCGCGAGGTCCATCTGGCTTACGATCCCAAGTTTGGCAGCCATGTACTGTAACAACATCGCAATCAAACTTGAGATCAGGATGGTCGTCATTAAGGTGTATTGAAACGATTGGCCCCCGGTGATCGAAGTTGACCAGTTACCGGGATCCATGTACCCCACGGCAACGAGTGCCCCGGGACCAGAGTAGGCGAACAGGGTCCTAAAAAAGCCCTTGCCATGTGGGACCTCAACCGTCCCGTTAATTTCTTCTAGTGATTTACCGTTTGCGTGTTCAATTAAGCGCAGCTTACGGTGTTGATTCTTTGTGTTATCCACGCCAAATCCTCCCCTCATGATTATGGTTTTAAATGTTCAGCGAGCTTTCTAATTAACTTCCCGGAACACCTTTGTTAGGTTAGCATAAAAAAGTGATTTGTGCAACGTAAGATTGGCGTAATGACGGGATTTAGCGGGTGCTAAAAGGAGCCGCTTTCAAACCTCTTTTCTGGTTGGTGGGGGTAAGGAAATAATTTCACAAAAAAAACATATGTCAACCGGTTGACTTTGGCTAAATGGTTGAATATACTAATCACCATAAAGTTATTAAATTCACAAGAGAGAAGGATTTTACGATGAAGGCATTGGTATTACAAGGGATTAAGGATCTGGCAGTCCAAGACTACGAGGTTCCCGAAATCAAACCAGACGAAGTTTTAGTTCACACCGCGTTCGCCGGAATTTGTGGGACCGACAAGGCCCTTTACGCAGGGTTGCCGGGTTCTGCTTCCGCCGTTCCACCCATTGTTTTAGGTCACGAAAACTCCGGGGTCGTTGCCAAGGTTGGCGCAAACGTCACTAACGTTAAGGTTGGCGACCGGGTAACGGTGGACCCGAACATCTACTGTGGGCAGTGCAAGTACTGTCGGACCCAACGCCCAGAATTGTGTGAACACCTAGACGCCGTTGGGGTGACCCGTGATGGGGGCTTTGAAGAATATTTCACGGCGCCGGCCAAGGTGGTTTACCCAGTGCCAGCCAACGTTTCCTTGAAGGCGGCGGCCGTTGTGGAACCAATCTCTTGTGCCATGCACGGGGTTGACCTTTTGACCACCCACCCGTACCAAAAGGCCCTCGTGTTAGGGGACGGGTTTGAAGGACAACTCTTCGCCCAAATTTTAAAGGCTCGGGGGATTCACGAAGTTATCCTGGCCGGCCGCTCCGAAGAAAAATTGGCCAACAACCGCGAACACTTTGGCGTCAAGACGATCAACACGACTAAAGAAGAACTGCCAGAAGCCGCCTTTGACATCGTCGTGGAAGCCGTTGGGACCCCGGCGACCCAAGAACAAGCATTGGCTGCGGCGGCCCGGGGCGCCCAAGTCCTGATGTTTGGGGTCGGGAACCCGGACGACAAGTTCTCCGTTAACACTTACGACGTCTTCCAAAAGCAATTGACCATTCAAGGGGCCTTCATCAACCCGTACACCTTTGAAGACTCAATTGCCCTCTTGGCCAGTGGCAAGGTGGACCCACTGCCGCTGTTCTCCCACGAACTGGAATTCACCCAGGTGGAAGACTTTGTTTCCGGTAAGTTAGGCAAGGTTTCCAAGGCGATCGTTAAGGTTGGTGGCGAAGAAGCCTAACCCCTGGCATTAACGTAAATCTATAGTAGAATTAGGAGAGTTCCGTAACGGGACCCTCCTATTTTTATTAAAAAAGTTGACACGGTGTCACCTCGCGATTAGAATGGCCTTAATCGAGTGACACGGTGTCACTATGAGAAAGAAGTGGACGAAAAGATGCCAAGTTCAACCTTTACTAATCTTCCAGATGAAAAACGGCAACGGATTGAAGCCGCCCTGTTAAACGAGTTCAGCAACCACACCCTGGCAACGGCCCAAGTGGCCCGCATCGTTAAGGATGCCCAGATTGCCCGGGGGGCCTTTTACAAGTACTTTGACAATCTCACGGACGCCTATTCCTACATGTACCACCTGCTGGCTGCCAAGCTGGGGAGCCGGGATGATATGGAGCGCCGTCACCTACAGACGGCTACGGAATACATCCAACGGGTGCGCGACCTCGCTGACACGTCTGGCAGCCTGCGTAACTTCTTTGTTTTGCACTACACGGCCAACGAGGGGTTGCTACCCGATCCCTTACCGGCCAAGGTTAAGGCAATGATGGATGATCAACGGTGGTCAGCCATGATGCTAATTCACGAAAGTATCAAGGAGTGCCTCGTGGATCCGGAAAACGAAGATTTGATTTTGAAACGGTTGGAACGTGTCTTGCGGGTCCTTTTAAAAGAGGGGGAAACTGAAGATGTTTCTAGCAATCAAAGAGATTCTTCACGAGAAGGTGCGCTACGGCCTCATCGTGACGATGGTGGTCTTAACTAGCTACCTGATGTTTTTGTTGATGGGGATGATGTTTGGCTTGGCTAGTGAGAACACGGTCGCCATTGAATCGTGGGGAACCAAGGCGGTCGTTTTGAATAAAAACGCCAACGTTAGCCTTAGCCAGTCCCTGATCGCACCAAGCCAACTGCCTAAGTTAACCAAGCACGAAGCCGAGCTCGGCTTAGTCCCAGTGGTGATGGAAACGGTCGGTCAAAAAGAGAGCCACAAGACCTCCCTGCAGTTCGTGGGGCTCAAGGAAGACCAGTTTATCGCCAAGGATAAGTTAGCAATTACCAGTGGTCACCGGGTACAGAGGTCCAACCAGCTGGTTTTAGACGAATCCTTGAAGGATAAGGGCTACCGGCTCGGGTCCAAGGTGAAATTTGGTAATTCAGCGACCGAGTACACGGTGGTCGGATTTGCTAAGGATGCCAAACTAAACATTTCTTCCATTGCCTATGGGGACCTCAGCGTCTGGCAAAGCCTGCGCGGGGTCGGTAACCAGTTTGTCGCTTCCGGAATCATTAGTGACCAAGCCAAGCCGGCAGTGACGGCGGGTCTAGCGTCCTACTCGGTCAACACCTTCATTGAGAAGTTGCCGGGCTATTCCGCTCAAAACACGGTCTTTGAGTTCATGATCGGCTTTTTGATGGTGATTTCCGTGATTATCATCGCCGTCTTCTTATACATCCTGACGATGCAAAAATTGGCCAACTACGCGGTTTTACGGGCACAGGGAATCCCAGCCCAACGCCTGATTAACGCCACCTTGGGGCAGGCCTTGATCCTGATGGTGGTCGGGGTGATCATTGCCTTGTTATTAACGGTGGTGACCGGGGCGGTACTACCAACCGCGGTGCCAATACTTTTTAACTGGCCGCTAACGATTGGAGTAGCGGTGGCCCTGGTGGTGATGGGGGTCATTGGGGCCCTCTTGCCCGTCCGGGTGATTAAAAAGATTGACCCGCTAGATGCCCTGAACTAAGGAGGAAGCGTTATGACTGCAATCGAATTACGTAACGTTGAAAAGTACTACGGACAAGGGATTGCCCGGGTTCACGTTTTGTCTGACGTGAACTTTAAGGCTGAACTGGGCAAGCTTAACCTGGTGATTGGCCCGTCCGGCTCGGGGAAGTCCACCTTCTTAACGATCGCCGGTGGCCTCCAGCAGCCATCTGAGGGACAAGTTTTGATTGACGGCCAAGAGATCTCAGCCCTGTCTGGTAAGCAACGCGATCGGTTACGCCTGGATAAGATCGGCTTCGTTCTCCAGTCTTACAACCTGCTCCCTTACTTAACGGTGGGGGATCAGTTCGCCCTGGTTGACCGGATGCGCCACGGTAACCTTTCCAAGGGGGAATTAGGGGACCTGTTAAAAGACCTTGGGATCGAAAAACTGATCCACAAGTACCCGGGCGAACTGTCCGGGGGGCAAAACCAGCGGGTGGCCATCGCCCGGGCCCTTTACACTGACCCGCAAATTATCTAAGCCGATGAGCCAACGGCCGCCCTCGACTCCGACCGGGTTAAGGTGGTGGGCCAACTCTTTTCCGACCTCGCCGTCAAGCACAACAAGGCCGTGGTGGTGGTCACCCATGACCTACGGCTGCGTGAATTCGCCGACCAGGTGTACACGATCGTTGATGGGCAAATGGCAAAAGAAGAACGACCGCTAGGAACACCGGCGTAAAATATGCACTTCCCTCCCTACTTGTGGAATGTAAATATTTTATGAAACCGGTTTAAAGACCGCCAAACCGTCATTTATTTAAAAAATGATTTGTGTATCCCCAGGTGAATGGGTTAATATTAAGGGGATAAATGAATATTCAACGAGTGGAGGGATCGGGTATGAACTACAAGCAGCGCCGCCAATTAATTCAACAACTGGTCGAAGAAAATCACATTGCTACCCAAGAGGAGCTTTTGGAATTGCTGAAGCAACACGGGGTCGTCGCCACTCAGGCAACCGTTTCACGGGATATTCATTCCCTAAACATTGCTAAGGTTAGCAGCAGTGATGGGCAATCCTATTATGCTCAGGTGGCGGCCGCCAAGGAGGATGACGACCGGCTCTACCGGGCAATTGCCAACCGGGTGGTCTCTTACACCACCGTTGAGTTTGTTAACGTCGTTAAAACCACCCCGGACTCGAGTTACGCGACCATCCTCGGCGGGATGTTTGATGAATTGTCGATGCCAGAGGTAGTGGGGACGATTGCTGGTAACGATACCCTCTTAATTATCTCCCCCGACGCACAGGGCGCTCAAAAGATTGGTCAACTTTTGGCCGATAACCAAGGACACTAGGTCACTGGGGTTTAATTAATATTAGCCGGAAATCCCGTGACTTTAGTCATAGGATGGATAGGCCACTATTGAGCCCCTTTATGGGGCTTTTTGTTTGTTTCTGTATATTTTTGGTCATTGATATATTT
>OKWA01000608.1_pt1 | contig 17310 bp, 7 predicted proteins | sample 1606861 | NCBI WGS metagenome assembly OKWA01 (sample SAMN03281007, study PRJEB24777) | human gut metagenome | isolation source: fecal sample PR166 from 1 month old female Malay infant, vaginally... | reverse complement strand
TGCTTAAGCACCTTGTCACCTTTGTAGACATAGGTAATGGCAATTTCAGTGCCGTTCAGATTGGCGCTGAATTTCTTTGATTCTTCTTTGTCACCGCAGCCAGCAAGAGAGAAAACCAGAACAGATGCAACAACAAGGGAAAACAGCTTATTGAAAGCCTTCATGTAAAACTCCATTTTATTTAATCAAGGAACTGGTGACTCTCACCAGGGGCTATATAGGATATGCCTAATACTGTGGCGTGAGCAGTCCGGAACAGGAGTAGAACTCTTAATAAAAAGCACTATTTCATCCTTGTTGCTGAAGCATGGGGAATAATTGTTCGCAAAGCAAAACACCGTTATTCATTGCTTCTACCCGTGCCTCGCTTTCTGTATTACGAAATTGTCCCAACACATGTGCCAGCCGATAAAAACCCACCGCGGTGAGGTCATTCGCCAGCAACTCTGCCTCACCAATAGCACTCTGTTCCTGATAGCGCCAGCCGTTATGGAGCAGTTGAATAAGTAACGCCTGGCAGCGCATCAGCAACTGATGAGCGGTAGGCGGCACAGGCAGAACGCTGGCAGAAGGTAGCGGTGCCACAGGCGCAGTTTCTGCGTCCAGCGCCCAGGCGCGGGTTTTTGTCATCATCACCCGTGGTTCCAGTGTCAATTGCCCCTCTACAAAACTGACAAAGCCAGAAACCAGACTCACGGGGTCGTCTGTTTGTTGCAAAAGCGCCGCCATGCGTTCAACGGCAAAAGGAGAACAGGCAGATGCCGGAAGGGATAACGTCAGCACATTATCTTCCCCTTCGCCGCTGATTACCTGCGCATCCAGCGTCTGGCGGCTGCTATCCCAACCGAGCGAAATACACTCCGCTATCGGCAGAATAAATAAGTTATCGACCTGGTTGATTGGTCGTATGCAGGCGGGGGGACGCTGGCGTAAATATTCCCGCAAAGCCACAATGCCCGGCTGGCGCAACGGTGCGCTCAACATTTGCCAGGCGTCTGGCGACAGTGGAACAACACTACTCAAGCGGTTACGGGTCGCTAACAGCAGCTCGCCATCGGCACTGCGTTTTGCAGCTTGTGAAACAATTTGCCCACCTGCCAGTGCGCCAGCCTGAAAACTAAACAGCCGACGCGTCGCTGCCGGTGAGTTTTCCTGTTCGCTTCTCTGCCAACTACGCGAAAGATGCAAAATACTTCCTGTGTCGGGATCGGTAAACCAGATGCGTAAACCATACTGCTCAATATCCTGCCAGCAACGCATACCTAAAGACACCAGCCGCAGATGATCAAGTTTTGCTTCTCCGGCAATACCAGCGCCAACGACCGTGCGCCACGGCATGGGAGGAACTTCACCGATACTGTCGCGTCGCGCCATCTCTTGTACGCAATTTAATCGACTGTTTAATGCCGCAAGCTGACGTAAGCATTCTCCGGCATGGTAGTGGCTGGCACGGGCGTGGAAGGCATCAACACTGGCGCGCAATTGCCGTAGCGATTCACTCACCCATCGCCAGTTGCAGCGTTCCGCCGCTTGCTGCGCGCGACTGAAAGCGGCCTCGTAATGGATTGGCGGTTGACTTATCCCGCCCAGCCATAATGCCTGGCTTAATTGCTGAACATATTGACGACACGTTTTGCCTTCTTCGCTGGCAAACGGATCATCAGATGATGTCACGTGTTCACTGCGCATCTGCCAGATTAAATGAGTAAATTCCGCTTGCTGAGTTTTGGCCTCGACGAAGGCCTGCACAGCCAGTACGACATGTTCGCAAAGTGTGCCTTCAATGCAATCACAGCGTGCGAAGCGAATGCTGCTGCGGGAATAAAAACGCACATCGCTCATCGGTAATCGGGCAGAGGGAATTTCTCCAGGCGCACAGAACAACTCAATGGTGATGCCTTTAGCGACCAGCGCCTGCGCGCGTTTGCGGGTGGCATCGGGCAGGTTAGCCAGTTCTTTCAGCCAGATTGCCGGATCCCACTCTTCTTCTTTTTTTTCCGTAGGCTGGGCGGTGGCACAAAGTCGTTGATAACTTAACACCAGCATCACGCGATGACGGCACATGCCGCTGGCCCCGCAGGTGCACTGAGCCTCTTTCAGTGCCTGGCCGTTCGCCAGCTGGGTACGGACACCGTCACTGAAGGTGGAGATTAAAGCGCCGTTCTCATGACTGATTTCCGGGACGTTGCCATTTTCCAGTTCCTTAAGGCTGCGCTTAACAAAACCGGCATTGCTTAACGCCGTCAGTGCCTGTGGTGTCAGTTCTAATAATTCCGGACGTAGTGAATTCATGACTGAAGATTCTCCGCAAGCCAGGAAGCCAGCTCGCCCGGTGTCATGGCGGCTATTTGTGCGCCGACATTAACCAGCGCCTGGGCCATATCGCGGTCATAGCAAGGCGTTGCGGTGCTGTCGAGCGCTGCCAGCCCCAGCACTTTGATGCCGCTCTGGACACACTTTTTCACCTGATGCGTCAGCAATGATGATGACCCCCCTTCGTAAAAATCGCTCACGAGGATAATGACGCTTTTCGCTGGTTGTTCAATAAGTTGCCGACCATATTCCACAGCACTGGCGATATTGGTCCCGCCGCCTAATTGCACTTTCATTAATAGCTCTACCGGATCGGCAACGTCTGCCGTGAGATCAACCACGCTGGTGTCAAAAGCGACCAGATGGGTACGAATGCCGGGTAACTGCCATAAACAGGCCGCCATCACTGCGGAGTGGATCACCGAATCAACCATCGATCCGCTTTGATCAACCAGTAGGACCAGTTGCCATTGTTCGCTATGGCGTTTTATGCGGCTGTTAAAGCGGGGGGATTCGATATACAACTTGCCGTGTTGCGGGTGCCAGTGTTGCAGGTTGGCGCGCAGAGTACTTTTGAAATCAAAGTTTCGCGCCAGTGAAATAAATGAGCGGCGACGGCGATCGCGTACTCCAGAAAAAGCCTGACGAACTTCCTTTGCCAGTCGAGCCATAATTTCTTCCACAACCTGGTGCACTATCCGGCGGGCGGCAGCCAGTACTTCGGGATTCATCAGATGTTTGGTGTGCAAAACGGCGCGTAGCAGGCTTTCAGAAGGCTGCATACGTTCCAGCACGTCGAGATTCGTCATCACATCTTCAATGCCGTAGCGCAGCACGGCATCGCTTTCCAGCCGCTCAATCACCTGTTGCGGAAACAGCGTGTGAATGCTGTTAATCCACTCAGGGGTGGTGAGATTTGAACGACCTAATCCACCGTAACGTTCACCACGCTGGAGCCGTTCAGGATCGCGCCCATACAGCCACTCCAGCGCGTGGTCTATCTGCCGGGCGTTGTCATCCAGCCCACAAAGGGTCGTTTCTGCCGCTTCGCCAAGAATTAATCGCCAGCGTTGTAGCTCACGGGTGGTCAGAAGATCGTTCAGTTCAGACATGGAAAACTCCCCAGTGTTGCAGCGATGCCAGTGCCTGCTGTTCGAGTTGTTGATGATGTGCAATGGCTTGTGGTGGACAATGCAACGGCATTTGCAGCGCTGAAACGGGAAGCTGTGTGAGCTGGTAATGCTCAAGCACCTGATGCGCCAGCGTCCCGCGTTCTCGTGGTGGTAGCCAGGCCATCGCCGCGCGTAAATCGGGCAGGACATTGATAAAATCGGCATCACTCAGTTGATTTAAATGACTGCTGAAACCGGCGATAAATACCGGCTGACAGGCCAGTTGATGACGGGCTAATGCCAGCAAACCGTGCAGCGCCTCGCCGGATTGTGCCGGGGATAACTGCGCCAGCATCGTCAGCGCCGCTTCGGCACTGGCGTTGGGATGTTCCTGACGCATCAGTGCGCCAAGAGTCGCGCCGCGATCCAGCGCCGGGGCATGAATCGCCTGACTGCGGCGCTCCAGTAAGGCTACCGCCGCAGAAAGCGAAACGCCGGGTAAATTAACGCCGCTATGTAGATCGCGCAGGATATGGCAAAGCGCCTGCCAGCTATGCAGGTGAGCGTGAAACTCCTTTTCATCCGGTCTGCCGTTGGATTCACATAGCCACAGCGTGCGATCGATGGCCGCGCATAATGTCGTTTGTAATATCTGCGCGCCTTGCATACCGCTAATTTCATCCAGCCGCCATAAGGCATATAGCACTTCCAGCGCCTGGCCCATTTCGGCGAATTGATTTTCCTGGGCGATTAATAATGTGAGTTGTTCCAGTAATTGCTGACTGAAAGACGCCAGACCCGCTAACGCTGCCTGGCTAAGACATGTGGTGATACAGCCGATTCCACCCGCGTCCAGCATATCGGCTTCTAATTTATGGCGTGCGGCTTCCTGGAGTGTGGCGCCAAAGCATGCGGCTTCAATCAATGCCGCATGCTGGCTAAGTGGCCGGGTTAATTTCCAGCGTTCTTCACCGTTGCCTGCAAGTGACAGTGTACTTCCCTGCTGGCGCACAACCCCTGGGATCTCCAGTATTGCCAACCGATGTAACACCTGACTTTGCGCCAGTCCATCGGGGGTAAAGCGATTTAAGGTAAGCTCTGCCGGAAGAGAGATTCCGGTACGTTCCAGTTCGCAGGTGACATCTTTTGGCAGAGGCGGTTGTGGCGTAGAAGGGGAAAGTTTACCGAATCCGTCACCCGCTAATGTGTCTATCAACGTTACCAGAATCGGATCGGTATCGGGATTAATGACCCCGCGGTAGCTCCACGGCAACGGCGCGTTCAAGGCTTCTTTAATCAGCGAACCAGCTATGGCATCCAGCCAGTCAGTGCGTAGAGGTAGTGTATGGCCGCGCAACTGTGCCAGCGCCATCGCATGCAGATGAGCAGCAGCCATATCAGCGGTAGAAGCGGGCAATTTGTGCTGGCGCAAACGGGTAAGAACCGTTTTCAGCAGCTGTTCACCTGCCTGCTGTAAGCCACACTGCCAGCACCAGTTTTGCCAGACCGGGGCAGGCATTCCGGAAAGGTATCCTGCCAGCACATCAAGGCGCTTTTCACTGTAGGGTGTGAGATAACAACCTGTAACGCCATCTGCCAGCGAGGACAATTCTGGCTTGTTCATTTCCTGCGGGCATTTGCGCCACATTTTTGCCAGTGCAGGAGCGTGCCAGCCGCCGCAGACGACTAACACGTCGCCATTGTTTTGCTGCATCGCCCATGTAATCCAGCGAGCCATAAAGGCTTCGCGCTGACGATTGAGAGCATCTCCGGGGGAATCGCCCCGCAGTTGGGCAAAATAGTGCGCCAGCGTAGAGGGTAATGCAGTTTGCTGGCTTTCATCTTCGAATAAGTGATCCCACAGGGTATCGCTGTTATCCATGCGGGTGGCACGCAGCAGTAAGGTCTGGCTTTCATCTTGTGTATCAGGCGAATCGTCCTCTTCTTCACTCTGCGCCCAGCAAGGCAAATCGATGAAGTAAGTTTGTGCCTGAATACGACGTGCGGCTTGTAGCGCCTGCCACTCCGGCGAAAATTCAGCAAATGGCGTCCAGGCACCACGCCCGGGGGCCGCACCGTCCTGATACTGGCAATAACTGTAAATAGCTACCGGAAGCTGGTGGGCTAAAAACAGTTCGTCTACCCGGTCATTAAAATCAGCCGGGCCTTCAATCAATACGTATCGTAGCCGCTGGCTTTCGATTAACGATTTCACCAGCCGGGCGCAGGCCGGACTATGATGCCGGATGCCGACAATTAACGGCTCACTCATGCATCTTTCCTCACGGCAGGCGGTGGCGAGCTTGATAATAAGCCTGCCAGTGAGCTTCTTTATGTGTAGCAACACGTTGTTCGAAGTAACGGCGCAGGCGCGCGCGATCTTCTTCGTTATCTTTGACGATGGTTCCGGCAATACAGTCCACCAGATCGGCTGGCTCACCTGCTCGATTCGCTAAAAACCAGGCGCGGACGCCCACCGCGTGGGCCACGTTCACGGCTTCAGCGGTGGACATAATCGCTGTTAGTGTATCCATTGACGTTTTCTTTTCGCCGTTGGCACGCAGATCGCGAAAGGTGCGGACCAGTAACTCCAGTACCGCGTCAGGCACTTTATGCGGAATGCCGCTATGGGCCAGCAAACGCGCCGAAGCACTGGCGACAAGCTCCAGCTCCTGGGCGAAATCCATAATCGGAAAGACAGTTTCAAAATCGAAGCGACGCTTTAGCGCGGCACTCATTTCATTGACGCCGCGATCGCGCGTATTGGCAGTGGCAATAATATTAAAGCCTTCCCGCGCATAGAGTTGACTGGCTTCACCAGTGAGTTCCGGCACCGTCATAACCCTGTCAGAAAGCATACCTAATAAACAGTCTTGTACTTCCAGTGGAGTACGCGTTATCTCTTCAAAACGGACGATTTTGCCGTCGCGCATTCCCTGGTAAAGCGGGGCAGGAACCAGCGCTTCCGTTGACGGACCATGATTGATAAGCAGGGCGTAGTTCCAGCCGTACTTGATTTGATCTTCGGTGGTAGATGCGCCGCCCTGGATGGTTAACCCGGCATCGCCGCTAATAGCGGTTGCCAGTAATTCAGACAGGAGAGATTTTGCGGTACCCGGTTCCCCCACCAACATCAAACCGCGCCCGGTGGCAAGAGTGACTAACATGCGTTCGACAGCAGAGGGACTAATCACCACTTTACGGCGAATATTTTGCGCTTCGTCGCCAAGAATAAAAGCACGGGCCGCAGGCAAACTTAACTGCCAACCGGGCGGGCAAGGTTCGTTATCATTTTGTTTTAATTTTGCCAGTTCAACGGCGTATAACACAGCAGCAGGCGGACGCTGCAGGTGATTATTCTGCGGTGACATATATTCATCCCTGAAATGTATTAATGAAATAAACGATATTTTACGCGCAATAAATGTTTGGCGCATTAGTTGTTTGAGCGGAAAATATCTGGAAAGCAGATCGCAAAAAATAAAAAAACCTGCTGGTGAGGCAGGTTCTTTTATTTACTACTTTCAGGCCTAACACCGCAGGCTGTGCAACATCGTGTTCCAACGAACGAATTATAACCACCGCTGGACCCCGTTGCAATTAAGATAATGAGATTTATAATCCTGACTGTTGGGAGGTTGCGCCGGATCGAACCAATTTCAAGTCCTGGCTACCGGACGGGTGGTGCTGCAGGTGGTGCCCTGATCCGGAGTGCAGCATCGTGGTCCAACATACGTAAACCAGTATCGACAGGCAGTTTAAGGGTAAGGTGCTGGTGTTGCGCTCCTTAATAAGGAGAGCGGATGGACACGCTGACACAAAAGTTAACCGTGCTCATTGCTGTACTGGAGCTATTAGTGGCTCTGTTACGGTTGATTGATTTGTTGAAGTAACGGGCAAATTGAAACGCATCTAAGGGGAATACCGTTTCCCCCTTTAATAAAGCTATACTCGCCATACTTCAAGTTGCATGTGCTGCGACTTGAAGTATGGTGAGTATATTATTCTATTTCTTGGTTGAATATATTCTGTAGTTCACAATTAAAAATTGCTATTACTGTTTCATGTGATTCACCTCGTAATTTCCGCTCATCAATAAACTCATCTCTTATATAAATCAACGCATCATTTATTAGCGAGTCGGCATCATTAAATGTTGGATGTAGCCGGAATCGTTCCAGTCGATAGACGGAACCTGTAAATAATTCAGAGAATTTATGGATCTCAAGTCTGAAGGAAAACGGATCTTCAGGAGCAGGAATCTCATAATCGTAAATAGCGACCAGCTCTTTTTGTACGATCATCGCTTTTCCCGGAGGTAAGTCGTGTCGATAACGGGCAGTTGCATCACTGCCCGCTGTGTTTTAATGGAAAATGACGTCAGGTGCGCTTAATGCCTCACTCAAATCAAACACATCAAGTTCGGCAAAAGTGACGGATTTATTGTCACGGTAAACCCGAAGAGAACGGAAGCTCATTAGCGCTTTGCTATCAACATTGTAGTGGTTAAAACCGGGTGAAAACTTAAGGACCAGCCGGTACGCACCTAAGTCATAGACAAATGCGTCCTCATAGCCTGACTCCCAGCCTTTGTATCGCATTCCCATAAGTTGACCAACGGTAGCGGATTTACCTTCCCAGCGAGTCAGGCTGTTACTGGCTGACTCGTCAGGTGTGAGCAGCACCGTGCGCCGCGCCAACTGGCGAAAAGGCGGCATAATTTCGTAATCGGCAAAAAGCTGTGCAAATTCACTGCGCATTTCTGCTGCCATTTCTAACGGGTGGGCAATGCCAATCAGAGCATCTGCAGGCAGGTCAATGGGCTCATCTTGTGCATTGCAGAACTCCCCCTCTGCGGCCACACGAAAGGCGTTGAGTAAACGACGCGGTTCATTTGCCGGATAAACCCCCCATATTAATCGCTGGGTAACCAGGCGGGTAAAGGGATGATTAACAAACAGAGAATGAAAATCTGCCAGCGACCAGCGGCGGGTGATACGTAGGGCTGCTTCAAGACGTGGGAGCAGGTTTTTGCTCACCTGAGTGGCATCTTTTTTTAGCCCTTTTAGTCGGGCCAGTGCCTCGGGCGCTTTCAGTTGATCGTCATCGGCGCGCAACCGGGGAACACTTTTCTGGCGAACGTTTTGCTGATCAAAGATAACCGGGTTGAGGTTTTCATCGAAGCGAACGGTAAACTGCCGGGGACCAAAATCAAAACTCAACGCCTGCGGATCATCAAGGCCCAATGTTGGGACTAATCTGTCCGCTAACTCTTCCTGGCTTAGCCCGCGATTTTCTGCGACCACCTGAAGAAATTCCGCCGCGTTATCACGTAAGGAGCGGGATTTCGCCCGTTGGGATATATGGTGCAGCTGTATCAGCGCCATATCATTATTCATCAGGGTAAGGATGTTCAGGCCACTGACAGCACGGGCAGATTTGCCTTCTTGTGGCCAGGCGAGGATCTGTGTCGTCAGATCCCGAGCCGTGCTTTCGTCACCAAAGAGACTTAACGCCAGAAATGCCCAGTTGTCTTTTGCGGGGGCACCAGCTTGTTGCCACGCGGTGAAAAGATCCCAGGCAAAAGCTGCCAGCGTTTGCGGCTGGCAAAACGTTTTCAGCTGTTCCAGTCCGCCATAAAAACGTCCGCCCTGGGTAAAGCGCAGCATTTCGCCGATAATTTCCAGAGCGTCATCGGTAACAGGCTGATTATTCTTGATAAGGCGCGGCCTGGACCACATTGCCGGATGCCAGAAATCAGGAGCTTTTGGAATATGTGCCGGGTAAATTTCTATTGGACCCTGTTTAAGTAATTGCTCCAGGGCAGGCCATACATCTGTACGCTGCCAGCGGTTTGCCACGGTTTGCAGTAATTCGCCATGTCCCTGTTCGTACAGTAAACGCAGGGCAAGTAATGCAGCTTCGCTATTATCGCTGGGTTTTGTAAAGACAAGAGGGATAAGTGCAGTAGCCGTATGTTCCGGCCATTGTAAAATCCACTGGCGAGCCAGATCACGCTGCGCCGTGAAACGTCGCCAGACGCGGGCAACGGGCAGGGCCAGTTCTGTTGCGCCGAAATTTAAAATTAACGGAAATGTTTCTTTTGGATGATGTGAAAAAGCCAATAACAGGCCAGGTAATGTATCCAACCCGAGGATACTGAGAAAATAGTCCTCACCCGCGAACAGATGCTTTTTCTCATTGATACGCAGCCAGAAAGTCAAAGCCATCTCACGCGGCAACTGTGCCAATAAATACAGGTTCCAGACACTCTTTTCCTGACGATAATGCGAGTAGCTATCATTTTCCCAGGTGTTAATTAACGCTTCAACGTCGCCGGAACGAAGCGCCTGTTCGGCTGATTTTGCTTCCGTGGAGTGCCAGCCATTGTTGATTTCCTCTACTCTGCGCGGGGAGTAATGCCACTGACCCACTAATGATTTGCGCGCCGCATCCAGTTTGCCGGGCAGTATATAATTCCGGAACAGCCATACATCATCCCCAAAACCTAGCTCCTGTAGTACAACTCGACCACTTTTTCGTTCCATGCGTTCCGTAAAAGATCCCGTGCTGAAATAACGGGCAGACTCTGTGGCGGCAAGTCTCTCTCGTTCGCCTGGTTGCCAGCGGGCTTTGGGCGCTAATTCAAGAGGCACTAAATCAAGGCGCAGCAATGCCGTTTTTTTCTTACCTCGCCACGGTGGAGAAACAAGTATTTCTGGCAGGTCGTTGCTATGAGTACTCTCGAAAGCAAGTTTTGGCGATGCCGATAAATAACCATTCACCACTGCCTGGGCTTGTGTACTTAAGCACGGCATCACCTCTTCTGACAGTTGTGGCTGCGATGCCATCAGCGTTTGTAACAGCGTATGCCAGTATTCATCACGTGCTTTTTGCTGTGCAGGCAGCTTTTTGTCTTCGATGATGGGATAACCAGGGCGCGCAGGGGGGGCTTTTAACGCCAGCAGTTCTGCCAGTGCGGCGAGCGTCGCATGGGGGAAGTTTTTACTGTATTTAGCCACACGTTGCAGGCTGGGTTTGTTTTTACCAGCCACCAGTAGCAAGGTGCGGATGACTTGCGGATGGTTAATTTGTACCAGCAGACTGCCGCAATCTTCTTTATGTGCATACATCGCGAGGCGCGGAACGGCTGCCAGTCCTTGTTCGCGCAAAAGGGCAGCGCAGGCCGCGTAACCGAAGTGGTTTTCATGCGACATGTAGCTGGCTTCTCGATCGCTAAATATATCCTGGCTCCAGTAACGTGCGAGTTCTTTCACCGCCTTAGGGTCATCAGCAACAACTTTTAACCACTCTTTTGAGCGAAAATGAGTTTGCGAACATTCAAGGCTTACCAGCTCGTTGGCGATTTCGGGTTTTTCCGGGAGGTTCAGCGCAATAAAAGGGCGGCGAACTTTGGTTATTCCTGGCAGTGCGGCAATGAGTTTGTCGGCGCAACGCTGCCAGCAGCTTTCCTCTGCCAGAGAGAGATGCTTACGCAATCGGAGATCGAATTCGTTATAGGTTTCTGAGCGATAACCATAGCCATAGTCCTCGTTCTGATATTGCAATGTTACTACCAGAGGATCACTCTCATAACACCGTACAATAAACTGGCGTGCAATCACCACCTCAGTTGCATATTCCAGCCCCTCTTGTTGGACGATTTCGTCGAGCAACTGTTGGCTATCATTTTGCGCGATACAGGCTAGCGCTGCCATTGTCCGGGCCGTGATTGAGGGTTTGTGTTCGCCGATCAAGTTGATGGCCTGCGTGATGGCGGACTGCCACTCCAGTGAAAAGTTTTCATAACGCCAGACAATGTTTTTTTTCTTCTCTGCTTTTTGTAGCAATTCATCACCCAGTGTCTGAATGATGTTTTCAGTGATAACAGGTACCGGTTCGCCTGGCCAATTGCGATGGCTGAGTGGTGTTTTGCCTTTTTTATATTTCAGTTCCAGTTGGGCGTTATCCGCCAGCCACGGTAATTCCTTGTCCATGCTCTTTCCTTATTCAAACAGGGCTTCAATATCGTTAATTAGCTCGCTGGCGGTGATGGCATCGAGTACGGAGAACTGCGCTTCCTGTGTTGAATTACTCCCCCAGCCATAGCTTTCCGCTTTGCCTTCCCATAGCCACAGCTTGCTTAAGAGTTGCTCGGCACTGAGTTCGGCTGGCGACATGCCGACCGCAAAACCTTCATCGATTTCCATGATTAACGACCAGCGGCCCAGAGGTTTGATCATCCAGCCGATCCAGCCAGCATCCTGCGGGGTGCCCTTTATCCAGCCTTTATTCGCCAGCCCCATTATCCGACCACTCGGGCATTTTCTGCCTGTCCAGCGTGTCAGTTCGCTGGCGTTGCGCTCGGCTTCTGTCAGCGCGTAACTGTTACGATCAAGCTGGCGGAACGGTGGTAACAGTTCGTAGTCGGCAAAAAGCTGCCCGAAGGCGGCAGCATCTGTCGGTGATATTTCCAGAACGTGAGGAATACCAATAGAGATATCGCCTTCCGGCAGGGTGAAAAGATCATCGTCAGCGGTGCTGTAGCTGTTATCTTCCGCTACGCGAAAGCAAGCCAGTAGCTGGTTTTCGGCGCTATAAACGCCCCAAATCAGACGGCGGGTTAAGTGGCGGACCAGCGGATGCTCAACCAGGAAGAGCTGAAAGTTTTCCGGTGACCAGCGGCGACGCAGGCACATGGCGGATTCCAGCCTTGCTACCTGCTGGGCGGCGACGGTACGCGCATCTTTTTTCAGCAATTTGTAGCGGTTAACAGCATTGTTCGCCTGTGATTCATCATCGCTTTTGTTTGGTTTGGGCAGGTCTTTCAGACGACTGCCGGAAGCGTCACGCACAAACGGTTTTAAGGTTTCATCAAAGCTGACGGTGAACTGGCGTGGGCCGAAATCCAGCAGCAACGAACCGTTATCATCCAGACCGAGATCCGGTGCTAACCGATCTTCAAGCTCCGCCACCGTGAGTTCGCGGCTCTCGGCAATGTTGGCTATTTTTTCTTTTGCCCGCTCCTGTAATGCTTTGAATTTCAGTTTCTGGGCGATGCCGTTAAGCTGCATCAGGGCGATATCACTACCGATAGCGGCGAGGATATCCAACCCAACGGTGGCACGTTTATGCTGAGATTCGCCAGGCCAGGCACGGATTAATGGCGTCAGTTTGCGGGCGGTGTCATCGTTACCGAGAACGCCTAACGCAGTGAACGCCCAACTCTCTTTCGACGGCGCGCCAGCGGTCTGCCAGGCGGTAAACAGATCCCAGGCAAATTCAGCCAGTGAGTCGGTGGTACAGGCATCTTTCACCTGCAATAATCCTGGATACAGTGCCTCTTCCTGAGGGAAGCGGAGCATTTCACCGAGGTGGAGGAGTGCGCTATCAGGCAGTGATTGGGCGTTTGCTTTTAATAACGGGCGCGTCCAGAGCGATGGCTGATAAAAGGTCGGAAGAGTGGGGATTTTTGTCGGGTGATTATCTAAGGGATCGAGCGCAAGTAGAGCGTTCACCGCATCGGTTACTTCCGGCTGGTTATAACGCCGGGCGATTTCTTGCAGCAATGGCTGATGACCGTTTTCGGTAAGCATACGCAAGGCAGCACGGGCGTTGTCCTGTGCTTCATCGGTTTTGCCGAGCGCTGCAGGCAGCAGGCCGGTAATGGCGTGTTCCGGGTATTTCAGCAGCCAGATACGGGCATCTTGTCGTAGGGTTTTGAGTTTGTTGAAGGCGCGGGCGACGGCAGGTGCCAGCTCACTCGCTGCGAAGTAATTCGTTATGGGCAAGGCTTCCTGTGGATAGCGTGCAAGTGAGTTCACTAACCCAGGTAACCCTTTGAATCCAAAATGTAACATGGCGTATTCGGTATCGGTATGCGGAGATAGAGTAAGGGCATTCCATGCTCTTACTGCTTTCTCCAGCGGCAATGTTGTCAAAATCCCCAAATGCCAATAATGCCCGGTAGGTGAATGAAACACCTTAAACTCACTTATTAAGGTTGAATAATCTTCATTTAGCCATGCCTCAACTACCGCTTCGGGAGCTTTAATATATGTACCAGCGATCCGTCGTTGAAAACCCATCCTTGCCAACAGATTGGCAGTACTTTCTTCATGACTAACCGTGATGTGTTTTGAATACCAGATATATTTCGCCAAAAGTTGATTACTGATTTCTTCTGTCAGATAACTGATTGGCTCAATACCTAATGGTGCTAAATTCAGCACTGGAATCGGCGATTTTTTCTTTTTCGAAAGCCATGGTGGGGAGACTACTATGGCCGACAGTAGATCGGCGCTGGCATGGTTTGAGGGCTGTGTCAGTTGTTGCTGGCATGATTTCAGCACTGCAACTGCGGGTGTCGAAAGCCAGGGAATGACCTGTTCTGCTAGTGTAGGTTGCGAGATAAGCATCGTCATTAGCATAATGCGCCAACTATTCTCTTCTTTTTGCACTAGAAGTTCCGCCAGTGCTGCCAGTGCTGCGTGTGGGAACGCAGCGCAGGCTTTCGTCATTCGATCGTGACAGCGTTTAGTATGCCCGGCTACACGTATAAGCAGTGTTAATGCGAACGGATGATTGATATGACGCAACACATCGGCGCAGTAGTCACTTGCGGCATAGGGAGCAAATCGGGGCAGGGCTGTAACACCTTGCTCCTGTAATACGGTGGCTGACCATATCGCACCACAATAGTAATCATCAAAAATGGCATATGGCTCGTGATATTTTTCTAATGAGGCAAGAATATGCTCATCAGTCGCCACTATTTTTAGCCACTCAAGCGAGGGTAATTTTTTTTGCCCCAGTAGACGCTGGGCAATTTCATGTGCAATTTCTGGTTTTTCGGGTAATAACAAAGCAATTAATGGTTGCCGCCATTCTGGAATATGTGGAATTGCGGCAATAAGTTTTTGTGCACATTTTTGCCAGAGAGACTCTTCCGCCAGTGATAAATGTTTACGTAGGCGTAATTCAAAGCTGGAATATTGCTGCAAGTAATCAGGTGAAATGCCAGACGACAGGAAAACAATATTATTGTTGACATAATCCCATTCAATAGATATTTGTTGAAGATGTATTATTACATCAGTAGCATATTCCAGACCGCCTTCCTGAATAATCTGATCCATAACATCCTCACGCTCTTTATATCTTGTGCATTTCATTTCAAGTGCCGTGAGTACAGCCATTACGGGTGATGGTAGCTGTGTTGTTTTCAGGCCGTCGATCTGACTGATCGCCTGTGCGACGGTGTTTTGCCATTCTAAAGAACAGGCGCTGAAGTCAAATGTGGCTGTTTTATTATCCCGTTGCGATACACTACAGGCTAAGCGACGTAATTGGATCAATTTGTCTGCTTGCTGAACAGGAGCTCCGGGAAAGCGGCGATGACTTAACGTGGTGTGTACAACTTCGGGCGGAAAAACGACAGCAATATCTTTCGCCAGCCATGGTAAAACAGCATCTGTATTTTTGTCAGCCGCACGGGTTTCTGCTACGAAAGAGGGTTGTTCCTGAATAATGGTGGATAAGTCCGCTACCTTGAGAGAGTCCGTTACCGTTTGGGAAGGTTGCAAAGAATTATCCTTCGCTTGCTCCACATATCCCTTCTTCACCTTCTCCGCAATCAGCTTCAGTTCCGCTTTTTCCGCCGCCGCAGCATCAGCAAAGCTTTTTACCTGGTTTTGCCCGTTAGTGCCGACTTTGCCCCAACTGACATGTAACTCGTTGCCTTGCTGCTCCACCGCCCAGAATTTATGTGATTTTTCGTCCTGATAGATAAAGTGTCTCATTCTGCATCCCTGTAATTTTATCCAGTTGAATGCAGATGCTACCAGTATTTATGCGGGTTAGAGAGAGACAAAATCGCAAGAGAACAACTTTAGGAATTTATAAAGAAAAGGCGCTGTCGATGCAGCGCCTTGAAGGGGGATTATTTCACCTGATGACCCGGTTTAGCACCGGCATCCGGGCTTAGCAGGAAGATATCTTTCCCACCAGGACCAGCAGCCATTACCATGCCTTCGGAGATACCGAAGCGCATTTTACGTGGTGCCAGGTTAGCCACCATAATGGTGTGACGACCAATTAGTGCTTGCGGATCCGGGTAAGCAGAACGAATGCCGGAGAAGACATTGCGTTTTTCACCGCCGAGATCCAGCGTCAGGCGCAGCAGTTTGTCAGAACCTTCAACAAACTCTGCGTTTTCAATCAGCGCCACGCGCAGGTCAACTTTAGCAAAGTCGTCAAAGGTGATGGTTTCCTGAATCGGATCATCTGCCAGTGGGCCAGTTACTGGCGCGGCAGCGGCTTTTACTTCCTCTTTGGATGCTTCCACCAGTGCTTCAACCTGTTTCATATCGATGCGGTTATACAGCGCCTTGAATGGATTCACTTTATGGCCCAACAGCGGTTGCTGGATACCATCCCAGGTCAGTTCTGTATTGAGGAATGCTTCTGCGCGCTCGGTCAGTTTCGGCAGTACCGGTTTCAGGTAAGTCATCAGCACGCGGAACAGGTTGATGCCCATTGAGCAAATCGCCTGCAGATCGGCATCGCGACCTTCCTGCTTCGCCACCACCCACGGAGCCTGTTCATCGACATAGCGGTTAGCCAGGTCAGCCAGCGCCATGATTTCACGGATAGCTTTACCAAATTCGCGGCTTTCCCACGCTTCACCAATCACTTCAGCGGCATCAGTGAAGGTTTTGTACAACTGCGGGTCAGCCAGCTCGCTTGCCAGCACACCGTCAAAACGCTTATTGATAAAGCCAGCGTTACGGGACGCCAGGTTAACCACTTTGTTCACGATATCGGCATTCACGCGCTGAACGAAATCTTCCAGGTTGAGATCGATATCATCAATGCGCGAAGACAGTTTGGCGGTGTAGTAGTAGCGCAGGCTGTCGGCGTCAAAATGATTCAGCCAGGTGCTGGCTTTAATAAAGGTGCCGCGAGACTTGGACATTTTCGCGCCGTTCACCGTCACATAGCCGTGAACAAACAGGTTGGTCGGCTTGCGGAAGTTGCTGCCTTCCAGCATGGCAGGCCAGAACAGGCTGTGGAAGTAAACGATATCTTTACCGATGAAGTGATACAGCTCGGCAGTGGAATCTTTCTTCCAGTATTCATCGAAGCTTACGCTGTCGCCGCGCTTGTCACACAGATTCTTGAAAGAGCCCATATAGCCAATCGGTGCGTCCAGCCAGACATAGAAATATTTGCCCGGCGCGTTCGGAATTTCAAAACCGAAATAAGGCGCGTCGCGGGAGATATCCCACTGTTGCAGGCCAGATTCAAACCACTCCTGCATTTTATTTGCCACCTGCTCCTGCAACGCACCGCTGCGGGTCCATGCCTGCAGCATTTCGCTGAAAGAGGGCAGATCAAAGAAGAAGTGTTCAGAATCACGCATTACCGGGGTAGCACCAGAAACCACCGATTTCGGCTCGATCAGTTCAGTCGGGCTGTAGGTCGCGCCGCAGACTTCGCAGTTATCGCCGTATTGATCCGGGGATTTACATTTCGGGCAGGTGCCTTTTACAAAACGGTCCGGCAGGAACATGCCTTTTTCCGGATCGTACAGCTGAGAGATGGTGCGGTTTTTAATAAAACCGTTTTCTTTCAGACGAGAGTAGATAAGTTCTGACAACTGGCGATTCTCTTCGCTGTGCGTCGAGTGATAGTTGTCATAGCTGATGTTAAAGCCTGCGAAATCAGTCTGATGTTCCTGACTCATTTCGCCAATCATCTGCTCCGGGGTGATACCAAGCTGCTGAGCTTTAAGCATGATCGGCGTGCCGTGGGCATCGTCGGCGCAGATGAAGTTGACCTCGTGGCCGCGCATTCGCTGGTAACGGACCCAGACATCAGCCTG
>OKWA01000547.1_pt1 | contig 18960 bp, 12 predicted proteins | sample 1606861 | NCBI WGS metagenome assembly OKWA01 (sample SAMN03281007, study PRJEB24777) | human gut metagenome | isolation source: fecal sample PR166 from 1 month old female Malay infant, vaginally... | reverse complement strand
GTAGATAAAATAAAATTAAAATTTGTTATTTAACTATTTTCTTACACACAGTAAATCACAAAAAAATTGGGTTATTTATGGCAAAAGGAAGGTTAAATAATTTATATGAAAAATCAAAAAACGAATCGTTTTTTTATTTACGGCATTATTATTGTTGCAATTATTGCAGCAGGTATTTTTTGGTGGAAAACACAAGCACCAGCACTCCCTGATGGGTTTGCTCAAAGTAATGGGAGAATTGAAGCTACTGAAATTGATATTTCAACCAAAACACCAGGAAGAATTGACACTATTTTGGTCAAAGAGGGGGATTTTGTTAAAGCGGGTGAAGTGTTGGCAACAATGGATACTCGTACCTTAAAAGAGCAACTTCATGAAGTTCAAGCCCAACTAGAGCAAGCCAAAAGTAGCGTTATGACGGCAGAGTCGGCACTTTCTCAACGTCAAAGTGAGCAAGTTGCAGCGCAGGCGGTTGTTCGTCAGCGTATTGCAGAGCTTGACGCATCAGTAAAACGCCTTAATCGCTCTCGGGCATTAGTTAAAACAAAAGCAATTTCCATTCAACAACTGGATGATGATATAGCAAGAACCGAAGGGGCTCGTGCTGCTGTTGAAGCTGCAAAAGCACAAGTGACTGCAACCATTGCGGCAATTGATTCGGCAAAGTCTGGAATTATTCAAGCAAAAACCAAAGTTGATGCAGCAATAGCTACCGAACGACGTATTATGGCTGAGTTGGATGATAGTATCTTAAAAGCTCCTCGTAATGGCCGTGTACAATATCGTGTTGCGGAACCCGGAGAAGTGCTAGGCGCTGGCGGTCGAGTGTTAAATATGGTCGACCTTAGTGATGTGTATATGACATTCTTTTTGCCAACTGAAGCCGCTGGCAAAGCAGCCTTAGGCAGTGATGTCCATATTATTTTGGACGCAGCCCCACATATTGTGATCCCTGCGAAAACGACTTATGTTGCCAGTGTTGCACAGTTTACCCCTAAAACGGTTGAAACTGACAATGAACGTTTGAAACTGATGTTTCGTGTAAGAGCGAGGATCTCCCCTGAATTGCTAGAAAAACACCTTGAATATGTCAAAACAGGTTTACCGGGACGTGCCTATATTCGCTTAGATAATAGCCAACCTTGGCCGACTGATTTAGAGGTGAAATTACCACAATGAGTCAACTAATGAGAACGCAAAGTCATTCTCATATCATTGAATTGACTCATGTATCCCAACATTATGGTGATACCAAAGCACTTGATGATGTGACATTGACTATTCCTGCCGGAAAAATGGTCGGCTTAATAGGCCCGGATGGTGTCGGAAAATCGAGTTTAATTTCTCTTATTTCAGGAGCCAGAGAAATTCAGCAAGGGCAAGTGATAGTACTTGGTGGTGATATGAATGATGTTAATCACCGGCGAGCTGTTTGCCCCAAAATTGCCTATATGCCACAAGGGTTAGGTAAAAATCTTTATCACACACTTTCTGTTTTTGAAAACGTCGATTTCTTTGGTCGCTTATTTGGTCAATCAAAACAAGAGCGAGAAGAGCGCATCAATGATTTACTTGAAAGTACGGGGTTAGCGCCTTTTAAGGATAGACCTGCGGGTAAACTATCTGGTGGTATGAAGCAAAAACTGGGGCTTTGCTGTGCATTAATTCATGATCCACAATTGCTGATCCTCGATGAACCCACCACAGGGGTTGACCCATTATCACGGGCGCAATTTTGGGAGTTAATTAATCGTATCCGTAAACGTCAAACCAATATGAGCGTATTGGTTGCGACGGCTTATATGGAAGAGGCTGAGCGTTTTGATTGGCTGGTTGCAATGGATGCAGGTAAGGTTTTAGCCACTGGTCATGCGGAAGAATTAAAGGCGCAAACGGTGACAGATGAATTAGAAGCTGCTTTTATTGAGCTTTTACCGGAAGAAAAACGTAAAAACCATCAAAAAGTGATTATTCCTCCACGGGATAAAAGTGATGACGATATTATCGCCATTGAGGCCAAAGAGTTAACAATGCGCTTTGGTCAGTTTGTTGCTGTTGATCATGTCAGTTTTCGTATTCCTAAAGGCGAAATTTTTGGTTTTCTAGGCTCGAATGGTTGTGGTAAATCCACCACCATGAAAATGCTTACAGGTTTACTTGAGGCAAGTGAAGGGCGCGCTTGGTTATTTGGGCAAGAGGTTGATCCAAAAGATATCGAAACTCGTAAACGCGTTGGTTATATGTCGCAAGCATTCTCACTGTATAGCGAATTAACGGTTCGACAAAATTTAGAGCTACATGCCAAACTCTTCCATATCCCAGAACAGGATATTCCTCAACGTATCAAAGAAATGAGTGAGCGTTTTAATTTGACCGATGTGGAAGATATGATGCCTGACGGTTTACCTTTAGGTATTCGACAACGCTTATCGTTAGCGGTGGCAGTGATCCACAAACCAGAAATGCTGATCCTTGATGAACCCACCTCTGGGGTTGACCCTATCGCTCGAGATATGTTCTGGAAGCTGATGGTTGATCTCTCAAGACGTGACGGTGTCACTATTTTTATCTCTACCCACTTTATGAATGAAGCGGCGCGCTGTGACAGAATGTCTCTGATGCATGCCGGAAAAGTGCTAGTGACAGATACTCCGGCTAATTTAGTGAAAAATAGTCAATTTGATACACTAGAAGAAGTATTTATTGATTATTTGAAAAAAGCATCCGGTGAAACAGAAACGCCCGATATTGAAGATAAACAGCTACAATTGCCTGCCTCTAGTGAAGAAAGTGCGGAAAAAGCGTTAAAACAACGATTTAGTTTACGCCGTTTATTTAGTTATAGCATTCGTGAAGGGATGGAATTACGCCGTGACCCAGTACGCCTTACCTTAGCATTACTAGGCACGGTAATATTGATGTTTATTATGGGTTACGGCATCAGTATGGATGTTGAAAACCTACGCTTTGCCATTATGGATAGAGATCAAACAGGGCTAAGTCAGGCTTATAGTCAAAACCTATCAGGCTCTCGCTATTTTATTGAAAAAGCGCCGATTACCGATTATAACCAACTTGAGCGTCGTCTCCGCAGTGGTGATATTACTGTTGCGATTGAAATTCCGCCTAATTTTGCTCGAGATGTTGCTAAAGGACATAAAGTAAAAATAGGGGTTTGGATTGATGGCGCGATGCCAAATCGTGCAGAAACTGTCCGTGGGTATATTCAGGCAATGCATCTAACTTGGATGTTAGATATGGCCATGCGTCAACCTACCAATATGGTTGATCAATTTTCCCCCATTGATATCGAAACCCGTTATCGTTATAACCCTGATGTAAAAAGTTTACCCGCTATAGTACCTGCGGTTATTCCGTTGTTGTTGATGATGATCCCCGCGATGTTAAGCGCCTTGAGTGTGGTACGTGAAAAAGAGCTAGGCTCTATTATTAATTTATACGTTACTCCGGTCACTAAAGCCGAGTTTTTATTAGGCAAACAGATCCCCTATATTTTATTGGGAATGTTTAACTTTTTTATGCTCTGTGCGCTTTCGGTATTTGTTTTTGGTGTCAGTTTTAAAGGAAGCATGTTGACACTCTCATTAGGGGCGTTGCTTTATATCACTATTGCTACGGGAATAGGATTACTGATTTCTTGTTTTATGAAAAGTCAGATTGCGGCTATTTTTGGTACTTCAATTATTACCTTAATTCCTGCTACGCAATTCTCCGGCATGATTGACCCAGTATCATCATTAGAAGGTATTGGTAAATGGATAGGGCATATTTATCCGACTTCTCACTTTCTTACTATCACTCGAGGAACGTTTTCAAAAGGACTTAACTTATTTGATTTGCCTTGGTCTTTTATTCCGTTACTTATCACGATCCCCATTGTGATTGGGCTGAGTGTCTTTTTCTTGAAAAAGCAGGAGGCTTAAATGTGGCATACCGTACAAAATATTTTTAATTTAGGAATAAAAGAGTTACGAAGTTTATCCCGTGATAAGGCGATGCTGGCATTAATTGTGTTTGCCTTTACCGTATCAATATACTCATCGGCTACTGTAACACCGGGCTCATTACACCATGCGCCGATAGCGGTGGCTGATCAGGATAAATCTCAACTTTCGGCTCGTATTGTCAATAGCTTTTATATGCCTTACTTTTTACCCCCTGCAGATATTACACCCGAGCAGATTGATGGTTTATTAGATAGAGGAGCTTATACTTTTGCGTTAGATATTCCGCCTAATTTTCAACGCGATCTACTCGCAGGACGTAAGCCAGAAATTCAAGTCAATATTGATGCAACACGGATGAGTCAAGCTTTCTTAGGAAATAGCTATATTCAAAATATCGTTATGGGAGAAGCGAAAACTTTTCTTGCTAAAGAGCGCACTAACGATCCACTGCCTGTGGATTTAGAAGTTAGAATGAGCTTTAACCCAAACTTAACACAATCTTGGTTTGGCTCTGTTATGGCGATAATCAATAACATTACCATGCTATCTATTGTATTAACCGGGGCGGCACTAATACGAGAGCGAGAGCATGGCACTATTGAGCATTTATTAGTTATGCCTGTCACACCATTTGAGATCATGCTGTCTAAAATATGGTCAATGGGATTGGTTGTATTGTTAGCGTCGGCCATGTCTTTAGTGCTAGTGGTTAAATCACTGCTACATGTGCCGATCGAAGGCTCTGTTTTGTTATTTATGTGTGGGGTGGCGTTAAGTTTATTTGCAACGACATCTATTGGTATTTTCTTAGGCACAATGGCGCGCTCAATGCCACAATTTGGTTTATTGATGATTATGGTATTGTTGCCATTAAATATGTTGTCTGGAGGGATGACCTCAAGAGAGAGTATGCCTCAGTTTGTACAAGATGTGATGCAAACTATGCCAACCACACATTTTGTCAGCCTTGCACAAGCGATATTATATAGAGGCGCAGATTTCTCGATTGTTTGGCCTCAATTTATCGTTTTAATTATTATTGGCTCAGTCTTTTTTGCATTGGCACTGTTACGTTTTAGAAAAACGATATCTGCAATGGCTTAGTCGTTATGATAAACCGAAAAAAGAGACTTAAGGCATAAAACGATAACCGATCCCCGTTTCAGTAATTAAGTGCACTGGACAGGTGGGATCGGTTTCTATTTTCTGACGTAGATGCCCCATATAAATTCGCAAATAATGGCTATGCTCTACAAAGTTAGGCCCCCAAACATGCTGCATTAAATGACGTTGAGTTAATACTTTTCCACTATTGTTGACAAGTTCACTGAGTAGACGAAATTCGGTCGGAGTAAAGTGAATGGGTACGCCTTGGCGAGTGACTATTCTTTTAACCCAATCAATAGTGATATCACCAAATGTAAATTGAGTCGTTTCTGTTTCTTGTTTGACAAAGCGACGTAATGAAGCACGAACCCGAGCTAGTAATTCACTCATACCGAAGGGTTTAGTTAAATAATCATCAGCTCCAGCGTCTAAAGCATCAACTTTATCTTGTTCAGAATCTCTGGCGGATAACACAATAATCGGCGTGCTACTCCATTGACGGAAATCTTGAATAAAGCAAAGCCCATCTTTATCAGGTAATCCCAGATCAAGAATGACTAAATCAGGTTTTCTTGATGCTGCCTCTATTAATCCTCGTTGACATTCTGAGGCGTCATAAACACGAAAACCTTCGTTCTCTAATGCAAGGCGAACGAATCGTAAGATCTCTTTTTCATCTTCAACAATCAATATGTTATATGGCGTCACTGTTTTATTTCAATCTCATCAATATTCGGTAGTGATTTTAAAGGTAAAACAAAGTGAAAACTGGCTCCACCTTTTTTATTATTTTCAGCCCAAATTTTACCTTCATGTAAGTGGATAATAGCACTGCAAATAGCAAGACCCAGCCCAACCCCCGGAATGGCGGACTCTTTTACTGCACGTGAAAATTTATTAAAAATAAGCTGCAATTGTTCAGTGGGAATACCTGCGCCTTCATCCCAAACTTCAACATGAATTTGATCCTCTTCAACCGTAGCTTTTATGCCTAATTTAGTTTGTGATGCGGTATATTTGACTGCATTTTCTAACAAATTAGTTAACACGCGCTCAATTAACAGACTATCGCAATAGAGTAATAAATCAGCTGGAATATCAATTTGTAATGGATGTTTATCAAGTAAATAAGAGAGTGAACGTACTGCACTTCCAGCAATTTCTTGCAGTAAATTCCACTGCAAGTTGACTTGGATACCCCCTGATTGAATACGTGCCATATCCAGTAAATTGTTGACTAAGCGGGAGGTCGTCAAAATTTGTTGGCGGATCTGACTAACTTGTTCAGTATGAGCAGAGCCCTCAGCACTTAAGTCTAGAAGAAGAATTTCAGACTGGCCAAACAGGACGGTAAGTGGTGTTTTTAGATCATGAGAAAGGGCGGCTAAGAGCGCATTTCTTAATTGTTCTCGTTCTATATTAATACGAGATTGTTCGGCCATTTCCGCCTGTTGTAACCGTTCAAGAGCATTGGCAATTAGGCCATTAAATGTCTGTAGGAGTTGCTGTTGTTCAGGAATAAGTACTTGGCGTAGATTATTTGGCTCAATCGCTAAAATCGCTAATACTTGTTGAGATGCGCTAATAGGGTGCAACTGATAAGGGACACTAGGTAGGGTATCCGTTCCTGCACCTGCGATTTGATCTTTATCCCAACACCAACGGGCAATACCACTATCAATGGGAAGTTGTCCCATACCTTCAGCATTGTATGGCGTTAATTCACCATGATGATTAGGCATTAATAAACAAACTTTGGCATCAAAAGCACTTGATAAAAAATGATAACTAGTACGTACCACTTCTTCTAAAGTCAGTGCCCGACTCAGCTCTCGGGTCATTTCAAATAAATGACGAGTGCGTTGTTCTCTATAACGAGCAACCCGGGTTTGATAACGCATTCCCGCAGTTAAATTACCCACCACTAACCCAACAATGAGCATTACGGAAAAAGTCACTAAATACTGCATATCTAATACAGCCAGTGAAAAATGCGGTTGTACAAAGAACAAATCAAAGCTTATCACATTGATTAAAGCGGCAAAAATAGAAGGGCGACGACCAAAAAATAGCGCGATAAGAACAACGCCTAATAAATAAAGAGTAACTAAATTCGCCTTATCTAACGCTAACAAAAAAGTACGTGAAAAGAGCGTAATAGCTAGACATAAACCAATAGCTGTTAGATAGCCTTTAAGATTTTGGCGCCATTTATCATTTTGTGGCACAAATGTTTTTGTTTTATAACGCGGCTCTTCTTCATTTAAAGCGACACTGATAACATGCAAGTCAGGTGCATAACGCGCTAACCTTTCTGCGAAACGCATACGGACCCAACGTTTTAACCATTGCCACTTTTGATAGGGGCGTTGACCGATAATCACCTTGCCTAAATTATGCTCTCTGGCATAGCGGATCACCGCTTTTTCCGCTTGATTATCAGAAAGGATCGCCGTTCTTGCCCCTAGGTGTTGTGCTAACTTGAGGGAATGTAAAATAGCACGGCGTTTATGCTCACCTATCTGATGTAGCTTTGGTGTTTCAACATAAATAGCATGCCATTGGCAACCAAAAGCAGCAGCATAACGAGCAGCAGTACGCACTAATTTATCATTTCTTCCATGAGCACCAAGACAAACCATTAAACTATCAGTAGTATGCCAAACAGGCGTACCACCTTGGCTATCACGGAATTCTTTTACTTGGGAATCAACGCGATCTGCCATTCGTCTTAGGGCAAGCTCTCGTAATGCAATCAAATTACCTTTACGAAAAAAATGCTCTATTGCACGCTCTGCTTGTCCTGCCAGATAAACTTTGCCTTCATTTAAGCGCTGTTGTAGGTCGTCTGGTGGTAAGTCGACCATAACTACTTCATCGGCATTATCAAAGATATAATCAGGAATCGTCTCTTGAACGCGAATGCCAGTAATACTACCAACAATATCATTAAGACTTTCAATATGTTGAACATTAATGGTGGTTAAAACATCGATGCCCGCATCAAGTAACTCTTCAACATCTTGCCAACGCTTTGGATGACGACATTTATGTGGATTACTAAAAGCCAATTCATCCATTAAGATCACCGCAGGATGTCTTGCTAAGGCCGCATCTAAATTAAAGGCAGAGAGCTTTCTACCACGATAATGTAATTTTAATGGCGGTAATAACGGTAATCCCTCAAGTTGTTGTGCCGTTTCTTGGCGCTGATGGGTTTCTACAACCCCAGCTAAGACATCAATACCTTGCTGATGTAAACGTTGAGCTTCTTGTAACATGGCGTAGGTTTTACCTACGCCGGCACAGGCACCAAAAAAGATCTTTAATCGTCCTCGATGGGGTGCTCGCGTTAATGCCAGCAAATCATCAGGAGAAGGGCGTTGCCACTGCGGAGCTTGTTCCATTTTATTACCCGCTCACTTTATTGTTTTTTTCTGCACTCAATCTATCAAGTGCCTGATTGAGTTTAAAGACATTCACCACAGGTTCACCTAAAAATGGTATTAATGGCGATGTCGTATTTTCTGTAATTAATTGTTTTATTTCATTTATTGTGAATTGACGTAATAACGCAATATGCGGTGCTTGGTAATAAGCGGCAGCCAATGAAATATGAGGATCAAGCCCACTGCCGGAAGCAGTCACTAAATCAACAGGAACGACTTGATGATTATCAACCCTTTTTTGCCATAAACGAACACCTACAGCCACTTTCTCGCTTAAGAGTGGATTTGATGTAGCAAGTTGGCTAGCGCCGGAAGCCATACTATTGTAAGGCATTTCACTTGTCATTGAGGGGCGACCTTGAAAGTAATCGGCTCGATTAAATGACTGTCCAATCAATTCAGAGCCAATCAGTTTATCGTCCTGATAAACCAGTGAACCATTTGCTTGCCAAGGGAAAAACAATTGAGCTAATCCGGTTATAAATAAAGGATAGGCTAATCCAGTGATAAGTGTCAGTAATACTAACATCACTAAAGATGAACGAAAAAGATGCATAGTATTCTCCTTAAAGCCCAATAATAGCTAAAATCATATCGATGAGTTTAATGCCTAAAAAAGGAACAATTAACCCACTTATTCCGTATAAAGAGAGATTACGGCGTAATAATGAATGAGCAGAAACAGGACGATAATGCACACCTTTCAACGCTAAAGGGATCAAAAAGACGATGATCAAAGCATTAAAAATAACGGCTGATAACATCGCGGATGCTGGGGAGTGTAATCCCATAATATTGAGCATATTCAATTGTGGATATGTCACCGCAAAAGCTGCGGGAATAATGGCAAAATATTTTGCGATATCATTGGCAATACTAAAGGTGGTTAGGGCGCCACGGGTCATAAGCATTTGTTTACCAATATGAACGACTTCAATTAATTTGGTGGGATTTGAGTCCAAATCAACCATATTGCCTGCTTCTTTAGCGGCTTGCGTTCCTGAATTCATGGCCACAGCAACATCGGCTTGCGCTAAAGCCGGCGCATCATTAGTACCATCTCCGGTCATAGCGACAAGTCGACCTTCTGATTGATATTGACGGATCAACGCCAGTTTAGCCTCTGGAGTGGCTTGCGCAAGAAAATCATCTACACCGGACTCGGCAGCAATGGCCGCCGCAGTAAGATGGTTATCACCGGTGATCATCACGGTTTTAATGCCCATTTGGCGAAGTTGAGCAAAGCGCTCTTTGATACCCCCTTTGACGATATCTTTAAGTTCAACTACACCAAGGATATTTTGATTTTCAACGACGACTAATGGCGTAGCACCAGCTCTTGCGACTTGCTCGACTATGGTGTTGACTTCATCGGGAAAATGGCTATGACTAACTTCGATATGGCGACGAATAGCATCAACCGAGCCTTTACGTATAATACGCTCGCCAATATTTACGCCACTCATTCTGGTCATCGCTGAGAATGGAACAAAAGAGGCTCCCATCGAAGTTAAATCTCGTTCACGTAAATTAAAGCGCTGTTTGGCTAATATAACGATGCTACGACCCTCAGGTGTTTCATCTGCTAAAGAGCTTAATTGCGCCGCATCTGCCAATTGTTTTTCAGTTATTCCTGATAGAGGAATAAAACGAGAAGCTTGGCGATTACCTAAAGTAATTGTCCCTGTTTTATCGAGTAATAAAACATCAACGTCTCCTGCGGCTTCTACTGCACGTCCACTCGTCGCAATCACATTAGCGTCTAACATCCGGCTCATACCTGCCACACCAATAGAAGAGAGTAGTCCGCCGATGGTTGTAGGGATCAGACAAACTAATAATGCGATTAACGTTACAACAGAAATAACCTCACCATGCTCTTGGAATTGCACGGCAAACACACTAAAAGGATAGAGTGTGGTACAAGCGAATAAAAAGATCAGCGTTAGGGCCGTTAATAAAATAGTTAATGCAATTTCATTCGGCGTTTTTCTGCGTTTAGCCCCTTCCACCATACCAATCATACGATCGAGGAAAGAGTTACCCGCTTCAGCACTACAACGAATAATCAACCAGTCAGATAACACACGAGTCCCTCCAGTAACAGAAGAAAAATCGCCACCTGACTCACGAATAACGGGAGCTGATTCACCGGTGATCGCACTTTCATCAACAGAAGCGCCGCCTTCAATCACTTCACCATCACAAGGAATTACCTCGCCAGCATTGACCAAAACAATATCGCCTTTATGTAATAAAAGTGAATCAATGATTTCTTGGGGAGCGTGAAGATCAGCATGCTGTAAGCGCACCGCTTTAGATTGTTGTTTCGCACCTCGTAAGCTTGCCGCCTGTGCTTTACTACGACTTTCTGCTAAAGATTCAGCAAAATTGGCAAATAGTAGGGTTATCCATAACCAAAGCATGACTTGAAAAGTAAAATGATTATCTGGTGGTAGATACCCCAGTAAAACGGCAAACCAAATACCCGTAGTGAGTAGTGCACCAACATAAACAATAAACATCACCGGATTATGCCATTGCGCTTGAGGGGTGCATTTTTTGATAGCATCCAAGAAAGCCGACATCATTGTTTTTCTATTAAAAAGAGGTGTTTTTTTCATGATGAGTGTCCTTATTTAGCCCATAACAACTGTAAATGCTCAGCAATAGGGCCTAGTGCTAATGCCGGAACAAAGGTGAGCGCACCAATCATTATTACTGTGAGGAACAATAGAAAAATAAATAGCGGTGAAGTAGTGGACAATGTGGCTAAACTTTCAGCTTGGCGTTTTTTTATTGCCAAACTACCGGCGATAGCTAAGACAGGCAACATGACACCAAAACGTCCGACAAGCATAGTGATACCTAATAACAGATTATAAAAAACAGAATTAGCATTCAGTCCGGCGAAAGCACTGCCATTGTTATTGGCAGCTGAAGTAAAAGCGTATAAAACTTCACTAAAACCATGAGGACCAGGATTTAAAATCGCTTCGCGACCTACTTCGCTAAAGAGGGCAAGTGTTGTACCTAATAAGGTGATTGCTGGTGATATTAAAATAGCGACAGCAACCCATTTCATTTCTGCTACACCAATTTTTTTGCCGAGATATTCAGGTGCTCGACCCACCATTAATCCAGCGATAAAAACAGCTAACAAAACATACAAGATCATGCCATAAAAACCAGAACCAACACCGCCGAAGATGACTTCTCCAGTTTGCATTAACCACATAGGAACCATACCTCCTAATGCAGTTAATGAATCATGCATGGCATTTACTGCACCACAAGAAGCGGCTGTAGTGACGGCAACAAATAACGCACTGCCTATTAAACCAAAGCGACTCTCTTTACCTTCCATATTTAATGAACTATCCGCACCCATTAAAGTAAATTGTGGGTTACCTCGCCATTCAGCCCAAACAATCACGCTAACCGCAACAATAAAAATCAATGTCATTACCCAAAGTAAGGTATAGCCTTGCCGTTGTGTGCCACTCAGTCGGCCAAAGGCGAAGCATAGCGCGGTAGGTAACAGGAATATGGCAAGTATTTGCAAAAAGTTACTGAAAGAGGTTGGGTTTTCATAAGGATGAGCAGAGTTTGCTGCAAAATAGCCTCCTCCATTGGTTCCTAACAGTTTAATTGCCTCTTGAGAAGCAACGGGGCCCATTGGTAACCATTGCTGATTTTCAAGTCCTTGGCTTAATAGCGCGGGATGGAAATTTTGGATCACGCCTTGGCTAACAAATAACAGTGACCAAATAATGGCTAAAGGTAGTAACAGATATAGGGTAATACGACCGATATCTACCCAAGCATTACCAATGGAATGGCAAGAAGATTGTGTTAATGCTCTGATCAATACAAAGGCAACAGCGATCCCCGTTGTTGCTGATAAGAAATTTTGTACTGTAAGCCCCATCATTTGGCTTAAATAGCTGACGGCTGTTTCACCGCTATAGGCCTGCCAATTGGTATTAGTAATAAAACTAATGGTGGTATTTAATGCTAAATCCCAACTCATATTAGGTGCAAACTGTGGATTTAAAGGTAAATAACCTTGATTAAGTAAAATTACCAATAATAAAAGTGCTCCCATTGAGTTAAAAATTAACAGGGCGAACATATAGTGATACCAACTCATAGACTGAATCGCTTTGCCGGCAGGTTTAAAACCACAGCTACGCCAAATAACCTGTTCTGTTTTTGTTACCCAATGAGGTAAATCACCTTCTATGAGACGAGCAAGATAATTGCCAATCACTTTTCCCATAATCAGTAAGACGGTGAGAAAAACGGCAATATAGATCAACGTTGTTGTTGCCATTTTTAAAATGCCTCTGCATGAAACAACACATAAATAAGATAAGCAGTGAGCACAATAACTAATGCCACAGCACCGAATATCAACATTTGAACTATCCTTTTGCGATTTAGATTGAGTAAAGCTACTGAAAGAGGTGTAAAGATGTTGATAAAAGCGCTATGGCGGATGTAAAAAAAGTATAAAAATGCTGACCAAACCTAAATCAAGGCTTAATGGTGGAATATTTTATTCCTCAATAGGTTGAAATAATGCCATCCCTTTGTTAGATGTAATAAATGGTCGAATAATCTGCTGATTAAGCAGGCTGAAAATACCCCTTCACGAGGAGAGATTGAATGAATGCTATCTATTTAAAGACCAAGTGGTTTTTCTACTTCTTAGGCCTATTAATGGTTTCATCTATCTTTATGGTAAAAGCAATGGCAAATTCTGATAAAGCAGATCTAGTAACACTGGCACAAGAGGGAAACTTGCCAGAATTAAAGCGCCAGATAGCGCAAGGAGAGAATATTGAACAACGAGATATCAAATTGCGTACACCGCTAATGGCGGCTACTCATGCGAATCAAATTGAGGTGGCAAAATACCTGATTGAACAAGGGGCTAACGTCAATGCCCGCGATGCTATCTATGATTCACCTTATCTTTATGCTGGAGCGAGAGGATTGCAGGAAATTTTAGCTTTAACCTTAGCCCATGGCGCAGATCTGAATAGCATCAACCGTTATGGTGGTACGGCATTGATTCCTGCGGCGGAGCGCGGCCATGTTGCCACAGTAAAAACCTTGATTGATGCCGGTGTAGATGTCAATCATATTAATCGCCTTGGTTGGACTGCGTTAATTGAAGCCATTATTTTAGGTGATGGAAGTCAAAAATATGCAGATATCGTGACGTTGCTGATCGATGGTGGGGCGGATGTTAATTTGGCTGATGGATCTGGACGTACACCATTAACCTTAGCGAAAGATAAAGGCTATACCAATATCATCAATATTCTTCAACAAGCAGGGGCAAAATAATGTCAGATAAGCAATTTATACAGCAAGCCATTTCGCTTGCCACAGAGAATGTGAAAGTTGGTGGGCGTCCCTTTGGCGCGGTGATCGTGAAAAATGGCCAAGTGATTGCTCATGCTGTTAATCAAATTACAGCGACAAATGATCCAACTGCACATGCAGAATTATTAGCATTACGAGAAGCCGGAAAAGTGTTAGGACGAGCAAAATTGGATGATTGTGTGGTTTATGCCAGTGGTCAACCTTGTCCAATGTGTTTGGCGGCTATGCGTATGGCGGGGATCTCACAAATATTTTATGCTTACTCTAATGATGATGCCCAGCCTTATGGATTATCGACAGCCAATATTGCTAAGGCATTAAGAGTCGCTCCGGAGCAACAAGAAGGGTTGCAATTTGTGCAAATAAAACCTGAAGACGAAAAACAACCGGCACTTTATCAGCTTTGGTCTCAACAATCTTAACTAAAAATAACAGCCCAATTAGGGCTGTTCTTCTTTTGATCAAATCAGTCGATTAGCAAAATAGCTGTTTTTCAACAGGAGTAATCGAGAGTAGGGATTGCCAGCTTTTAAGCGTTAACGTTGCTAACATGGCAAGACCTTCATAATAAGGGAATGCTCCTTGTAAGGACAATTTCTCTAGATAGCGATAAGCCCAAGGTAATAAATGTTCAGCAAGTAGTTCAGTTAATTTTTCAGGGCGTGTTTCTGCAACCCATGCCACCATCATCACCATTAAACCAAAGTGATCTTCAGGTTCATTTTGAGTCAAGGCAATATCAATACCATTCTCCAGCATCCATTCACGTAAATCTAAGGTTGAATCACCAAATAAGACATTCTCATGATCAAGATACACTGATCCCCAAGGTGGTGCAGGTAGCGCATAAGGCCCAATAAATAAACGTTGATAGGCTTGTGCTAATGTTTCATCTTGATAGGTAGTTTGCGCCAATAATGAGGCAATGCGTTGTTTTTCTTCTTCAGAGCCATAAGGCCATTCAGTTAACCATTTGCCGCTTGAGAGTAACTCAACAATGTCACTTTTTTCAGTTGGTGGGTAATAGAAAGCAGCCCCAATAATACGGGCAGAGAGAGAAATATCTGTAATAACTTGTTGTTCCATAATATTTTTATTATCCGCTGAAATGTATATTATCTATAATAGGTTATTCCCTATATAAACATAATGACTAAGATTAAAAAAGGGTAACACAGTAAAAGAAAACCGCCATTACGGCGGTTTTTAAGGATAAATAGGTTGATTAACCTACAACAGCCATTCCTACTGTCATATGTAAGCCATAGAATACGCCCCGGCCAATAAATTCACCAACAAACACCAAAATAAAACCTAACACCATAAAAGAAACAGAAGGATTATTTTTGCGTAATAACGGTGCTATCCAACAAGCTAACCCTAATGTTAGGGCAATCAATTTAATGCCCATTAAAAAACCGTAATCAGGAACTAAATCAACCGCTTTTTGTACGGAGGTTTGAATTGAACCCAATTCAAAGCCTTGAGAGGTAGCCACAATAGCACTGATAATAATGGCGATGACACTTAATAGCGGTAATGCACTAATACAATTTAAGTTAAAACCGGCAATACGCATTAACAGTGCCGCTAAAATAGGGCCACCAATAAATGCGGTTAGTACGAAGTTAACTGTGGTATAGCCATTATACCAAGTAGGTACAGTATCAATTTGATAAACTCGCGAAATAGCCGTGATAAATAGCACCGCAAGTATCATGACAACCACTAGCCACAATTTACCTAATGCAGCGGGCATTTTATTTAACACACTAATTAGCCAATATAAGCCACCTAAAGCAAAGAATGTGGCACCACTGGCAATTTCATTACTTAACGATGAATGACCAAAACGGATAAAAGAGTTAAAGGCACGCATTGGGGTTCCCATGTGGATCATGGAGAGTAAAAAACCAATCCCCATTAATAACCACAAACCAAACATGCTGTAATGCACTTTGCGATTTAACGCTTCAGGCAGTTTGCCTGAAAGAATGGCGCAACCCATAATAATAAAGGCGCCAGCCACACTTTGACCAATAACGGTAAAGAACATCAGTGGCCATTCATGTAATCCCATGCCCATCTTAAACCTCCTCTGGGTTAGCCAGATGCCCGGTGGTGTCACCTACAGGTCGGCTATTGGCATTTAATTTAAGTACAATATTCGGTTTAGTGTATTTCGCAGATGGAAGAGGGGCTATTTCAGCAAGATCACCATATTTAGCGCGTAACTCTTCAATCGGTGCCATATCTAATGCACGCAATGGGCAAGATCCGACACAAATTGGCTTTTTGCCTTCAGCAACACGCTCATAACAACCATCACATTTGGTCATGTGGCCTTTGACTTCATCAAACTGCGGTGCACCATAAGGACATGCCATATGGCAATAACGACAGCCTATACACACTTCTTCATTTACCACCACAAAACCATCTTCGCGTTTGTGCATGGCGCCACTTGGACAGACTTTTACGCAAGCCGGATCGTCACAGTGGTTACATGAAATAGATAAGTAGTAAGCAAAAACGTTTTGCGTATACACACCATCTTGCTCGGTCCAATCACCACCGGCATATTCATAAATACGACGGAAATTGACCTCAGGGGATAAATTTTTAAAATCCTTGCACGCGAGTTCGCAGGTTTTGCAGCCGGTGCAACGACTTGAATCGATATAAAAACCATATTGCGTTGACATAACCAGACTCCTTACGCCTTGACGACTTCAACAAGATTACTGTGAGAAGGATTACCCTTAGCAAGTGGTGAAGGGCGCTGGGTCGTTAACACGTTAATGCAACCTGCATGATCAATACGGTTACTGTCTGGGTTATACCAAGCCCCTTCACTTAATCCGACAACACCCGGCAAAATACGTGGTGTCACTTTAGCGTTGATACGTACTTCACCGCGATCGTTATAAATACGGACTAAATCGCCATGTTTGATACCACGTTTTGTAGCATCAACAGGGTTTATCCAAATTTCTTGAGGACAAGCCGCTTTTAATACATCCACGTTGCCATAAGTTGAGTGGGTACGAGCTTTATAGTGGAAACCCGTCATTTGTAATGGGTATTTATCCATAGCAGGGTCGCCATAGCTTTCAAAACCTGCGGAGTAGATTGGCAGTGGATCAATTACATCGTCTGTCGCTAATTCCCATGTCGCTTTAATTTCAGCTAATTGCGAAGAATAAATTTCAATTTTTCCTGACGGCGTTGTCAGTGGATTGTTGAGTGGATCAGCGCGGAATTCACGGTAAGCCACATGATGGCCTTGTGGATCACGTTTTTTAAAGATACCTTGTGCCCGAAATTCTTCAAAGGTAGGCAGTTCTGGTAAATTTTGACGAGATTGCTCATAAAGATGGCGTAACCACTCTTCTTGGGTACGATTTTCGGTAAATTTCTCACCCACCCCCATACGTTTAGCAATTTCGCTGGTCATCTCATAGATATTGCGACTTTCAAAACGTGGCTTAATCGCTTGGTCAGCGAAAATCACGTAAGCCATATTCCCCGCAGAAGCATCCATACAGAAATCCATTTGCTCTGATGCCGTGCAATCTGGCAGTAAGATATCTGCATATTTTGCCGATGCGGTCATATGATTATCGATAACCACAATCATTTCGCATTTTTTATCGTCTTGTAGGATTTCATGAGTACGGTTTATTTCTGAATGTTGGTTAACTAAGCAGTTCCCCGCATAGTTCCATACCATTTTAATAGGTACATCCAGTTTATCTTTACCTCTCACGCCATCACGTGTAGCGGTCATTTCAGGGCCACGTAAAATGGCATCTGTCCACATAAACATAGAAATACTGGTCGTGACAGGGTTAGTTAAGGTTGGCATACGGACAAAAGGAATGCTGTAAGAGCCTTCACGGGCACCAGTATTACCCCCGTTTATTCCCACATTACCTGTTAAGATAGCGAGCATTGCAATAGCGCGAGAGGCTAATTCGCCATTTGAACGGCGTTGTGGGCCCCAACCTTGAGTAATATAAGCCGGCTTAGCACCGGCGATTTCACGGGCTAATTTAACAATACGTGCCGCGGGAATGCCGGTAATTTGTGCTGCCCATTCTGGGGTTTTGGGTTGACCATCTGCGCCATCACCTAAAATATAGGCTTTATAGTGGGCGTTTTTAGGTGCCCCTTCTGGCATCGTAGTTTCGTCGTAACCTACGCAGTATTTATCTAAGAAGGGTTTATCGACTAAATCTTCTTTGATCATGACATAAGCTAACGCATTAACTAAGGCTGCATCAGTACCTGGACGAATGGGGATCCACTCATCCTCACGACCTGCACCCGTATCAGTATAGCGAGGATCAATAATTATCATGCGAGCATCTGATTTTTCACGAGCTTGCTCAACATAATAAGTTACACCACCGCCACTCATACGTGTTTCGCCGGGATTATTACCAAACATAACAACCAATTTAGTATTTTCGATGTCTGAAGGACTATTGCCGTCAGCCCATCCCCCGTAGGTGTAATTTAAGCCTGCAGCGATCTGCGCAGTACTATAATCGCCATAATGGTTGAGATAACCACCACAGCAATTCATTAAACGGGCAATAAGGGTTGCTCCTGGTGGCCAAGATTTTGTCATGGTGCCACCGAGGGTACCTGTACCGTAATTTAGATAAATAGATTCATTGCCATAATCTTTTATCAGGCGTTTCATGGTGTCGGAAATAGTATCAAAGGCTTCATCCCAAGAGATACGTTCAAATTTACCTTCACCACGTTTACCTACGCGTTTCATGGGATAACGTAAGCGATCTGGATTATAAACACGCCGACGCATAGAGCGACCACGTAAGCAAGCTCGTACTTGATGGAACTCGTCGTAAACGTCATTGCCGGTATTGTCTGTTTCAACGTACTTAATTTCGCCATCAACGACATGCATACGCAATGGACAACGACTACCGCAATTGACGGTACATGCACTCCAGACGACTTTTTCTTTATTGGTAGATGTCGGCGCTGTTTGCTCCGAAGCCATGGCT
>OKWA01000539.1_pt1 | contig 19075 bp, 27 predicted proteins | sample 1606861 | NCBI WGS metagenome assembly OKWA01 (sample SAMN03281007, study PRJEB24777) | human gut metagenome | isolation source: fecal sample PR166 from 1 month old female Malay infant, vaginally... | reverse complement strand
CCACGAAAACCGGGTATATCGCACCGGAAGGCAAACAGAATTACAAGATGTGCATTCACGGAAACTATTTTGAGGTTGAGGTCAGCGTCAATGTAGCAGGAACTATTTCGACGCTGATGATTATGAACTGGCTGTCATAGCAGGTAGCGGATATGGGACCAGAATATGCAAGCGTCTGTAAACATCTTATCGCTCGTCAGGATGCGCTTAAGGATTATCTCAGCATCATTCATCATCCCGAAAGTCATTCTATCTGGCGGGCGACTGACTAATCACATACCTGAAAAAAAGACCTCACTTATGAGGTCTTTCGTTTTTAGCAAGCCGCGTTTCTCCGGCATTTTTATTTTTTTTGATGGCGCGGTAGATAGCCTCAATTTTTCTCGCATACACCAGACGTCGCATGGCCTGCCTGTCCGTTCTGCGGAATCCTGCGTTGTAGGCACCAACCGCCTCCCAGTTGACACCCCATTTCTTAAATGCCAGTGCCAGATAATAAGCGCCGGTATAAATATTCAGGCAGGCATCTGTGAGGAGGTATTCAGGTTTAATACCGAACTTCGACAGTTGGGCATGGTGCTGTGAATCGATTTGCATCAGTCCGGCACCGTAGCCTGTTCCCGGATTTTTCCCGATGGCACCTACCACCCAATTCGACTCCTGCCATGAAATAGCCCGGAGCAGATCCGGATCTATTCGATAATCCCGTCCTGCCATATCAAAACAGTCCGCCGCCATTGACGAGTTCGAAATAGAAAAAAGAGCGAATGCCAGTGCCATTCCTTTCATGGTTCTCCCTCCGGGGCCAAATGCCGGAATTACGTTAACCCATCCAAGACCGAGACTCAACATATATGCACTCCTCACCACAAAATGACCACACCCCACGCAAAATTAAAATTTTGCAGATTTCACTTTAGCTTCAGTGGCTTAACTGTAGTTATATTACATTATGTTATTTTTCTTTATATATATGTGAGTTGCCGGCGAGTCAGTAGTAAGTCGTCGGTAAGTCTATAGCGACTCGTTTACGACTCACTCTTTTATAATCAGATGTTTAAAGCAACTTAACTCTAGACTTAAGTTGTTATGTGACTCGTAATGCAACTTACTTAGACTCTAGACTTAAGTTTAGAGTTGTAATGAAGGTAAACTCGCGTTATCTTCTCGTCATAATATCTTGCTAGATGCTGTTTTTAATAAAGGAACCGAAATGGCCAGGGTACAAGCTTATGCCAGTGATGAAGTTGCTGAAAAAATTAATGCAATAGTTGAAAAGCGAAGGGCTGAAGGGGCAAAGGAAAAGGATGTTAGCTTTTCAAGTGTTGCTTCGATGCTCCTTGAATTAGGCCTTCGAGTCTATGAGGCTCAAATGGAAAGAAAAGACTCTGGGTTCAACCAAACTGAGTTTAATAAGATTTTGCTTGAGAATGTCATGAAGACTCAGTTTACCGTATCCAAACTTTTGGCTATTGGCTCTCTAAGCCCTCATGTTACAGGTGATGAACGATTCGAGTTCCGTAGCATGGTGAACAACATTCGAGAAGATGCAAAAGATGTCATTTCTCACTTTTTCCCTGAGCAGGAAGAAGAGTAAGGCCCGGTGTGTATTTCTGGTGGTTTGTAATTAATTCAGTAGTAAAAAAAGAATAATGATCTAGCTTTAAAAAGTGACATGGAAGAATAGGGAATATAGAATACTTACAGGGTTGTAATAAAATTTGTTGAAGCGTTGGCGTCCGGGGCTAGTCCCCCCGGACGTCAACTATCCATAGTGTCCTTTCGAGGAGGCGCCTATGTGTGCGAAGGATCGTAGTCAAATTGCTGTACGCAGTCAAACAGATTCCATTCATTCTATGCGCGAGATGCTTAATATTTCATCTTGCCCTGCCTTTATTCGTGATTCCCGGGGCGACGTAATTCACACCAGTCCAACCTTTGACAAAGTTTTCTTAACATCTGGGTGCACTGGAACATTTGATACACCCAGTGCATCTGGTAACTGGTTTCTGGATCTCTCCCTTGAAGTCAAACTGGAACTGATGCAGTCAGAACTGAAATCATTTTCAGAAGGTTCTGCTGTACTGGTCAAAAAAATTTGGTTGGTAGATTCTCTTTGGACTGTTTTTATTGAAACGTTCACAATTAACGAGGAGACCTACAGTAAATGGGTCTTTATCAAGGAAGGTGATCAGATTCCTCAGCCTTCAAGGGAATATAATGAATTTTCAAAAAAAATGCAGGGGTATATTGAAAAAATTCAGCGGTCAGCAAAATCTGACTGGGCTATCTTTAATCTTTATGCGGTTGGGTTTTCACATGCTTCTATTTCAAAAATTATTGGAATAGAGGTACAAACATCAAAGAATACAGTAAGCAAAATAAAAAAAGAATTGAACTTTGATAGTCGTGATTACATTATTTTGTCATCAATTTATACATTAAGTTATGGAAGGTTTGTTTCGAACGTGCTGGGTATATTGAAAGCTGGTGTTAATGGTTTGTTAAATCAATAGTACCATTGGTACTATTGATTTGTGAAAATAATTTACTCAATATTTCTCCTTAGTTTGTTTACTTTTAAATCCTCCAATGTAAGATTTATTAAAGGTTGGTAATCTTACTTTGGAGGTCGATTGGAAAGAGCGATTAGGAGCAACGCACGACCTGCGCCTGGAAAAAATGTGCTTTTAAAATTAGATGAAGAAACTAATCGTCGACTCATCAAAGCAAAAGACAGAAGCAGAAGAAGTAAAACAGCTGAAGCTTATTTGAGACTGAAAGATCATCTAGAACGTTTTCCGGACTTTTATAACTCGGAACTAACCATACCAGGAGGTGAAAAGGAAGAGTGATTTAACATCATAGTCATAAATCTGTTTTATATATCAACCATTCTTTTTAAAGGAAATAAATATGAATGCTGTATTAAGTGTTCAGGGCTCTGCTGTCTCTGAAAAAACCAAACCGTCTTTTATGTCCCGCGTTTTCAATAAAAAGAAAGCCCTGAAAGTCGCTAAAGTTGCGCTGCCGGTTGCTGCTGTGGCGGCGTTCTTCCCGGATGCTGCGATGGCCACCACCACGGCAACCGACCTGATGAAGTCCGGGGATGCGACCGTTAAAGGCACGTTTGGTAAGCAATCCAGCGTCGTCAAATGGGTGGTTCTGGCAGAAGTCGTCGCCGGCGGCATCATGTACATGATGACCAAAAACGTGAAGTTCCTGTTTGGCTTCGCGATTATTTCCACCTTTATCACCATCGGTATGTCGGTCGCCGGTTACTGACAGGAAGCACGTGATGACGGGAGACGAATTAAAGCGATACCGTTTCCCGGAAACACTGACTAACCAGTCCCGCTGGTTTGGCTTATATCTCGATGAACTTATCCCGGCCGTGATTTGTCTCGGCTGGGGTTTCTGGACCAGCAAGTTCATTTTTGGTATGGCTGCAGCGGCACTGGTTTTCTGGGGTATCAAGAAACTGAAAAAAGGGCGGGGCAGTTCCTGGCTACGCGACCTGATTTACTGGTATCTGCCAACCTCCCTTCTTAAAGGTTTCTTTCATGATGTTCCGGACTCCTGTTTCCGGCAGTGGATTAAATAAATCAACGGGGAAATAACATATGGAACATGGTGCCAGACAAAATACCACCCGCGTTATCGCTGTGGGATTTATCAGCCTGGGGACACTCCTGACCCTCAGTCTTGCGACCAATATTATCCAGGGCATAAATAATTACCGTCTTCAGACGGAACAGAAAGTGGCAGTGACACCGATGTTATTCAGTGCCCCCTTTGCGGTCTCTCAGAACCAGGCTGACGCTTCTTATATTGAGCAGCTGGGCATGTCCTTTGTTGCCCTGCGTCTGAATGTCACCCCGGAAACGGTTGATGCCCAGCATCAGCAGCTTCTCCGGTATGTATTACCCGCCTCGCAGAACAGCCTCAAGGTCCAGCTGGCTGAAGATGCGAAACGCATTAAAGACAATAACGTTAATTCCACCTTTTATATGACGTCGATGCGTGCCTGGCCGGCAGAGAACCGCGTGGATATCCGGGGTGAGCTGAAAACGTGGATTGGGGATTCCAAACCCTACAGTGAAATTAAAAGCTATGTCATTCAGTTCAGTCGTGTCGATGGTGTTAGCTGGCTGGCGCGTTTTGGAGAAATAAATAATGAAAAAAATTAACCCGTTATTTATTTCAGGCTGTCTGCTGTTGGCCGCCCCCGCGATGTCCACGACCCTCAGCGGTACGCTGGCGCCGACAGTGGTCCCCCTGACCAATGGCGGTCAGGCAAATATTGCCGTGAGTAACACCGACCCGAATCTGTTCACAGTACCTGGCGATCGCATCACGGCGATAAACAGCCTGGACGGTGGCCTGACAAACCAGGAGCAGACCGACAGCGGCGGCGCCATTCTGGCGACCGTCAGTAAAAAACCATTCACCTTCATTGTGGAAACCGAACGCGGGCTGAACTTCTCCATTCGTGCCGTGCCCCGAGCGGGCTCAGGCCGGACTATTCAGCTGGTCAGCGAGCTGGCGGGGACACCCGGTCCGGCAAAAGCCTGGGAAGAGTCGAACCCCTATGAATCGTTACTGGTTTCGCTGAATCGCGCCGTGCGTCAGGGCAGCGTACCCGATGAGTATCAGTCTGTCCCCGTCACCTCTGAAGTGCTGCAGGTGCCGGCTGGTCTGCGCGCCACTGCCGACAGGGTCTGGGTCGGCCACCACCTGAAAGTTGTCCGTTACAGTCTGGATAACGTCTCCCTGTCGGCCCGTATGGTGCGTGAAAGCGATTTCTGGCAGCCCGGAACACGTGCCGTCATGTTCAGTACCCCGGCGGGCCTGCTGACCGCCGGTGGTCGCATGCAGATCTGGGTCACGACGTCAGATGAAGGAGTGAAGCGCTGATGGCCAACTTCAACACGCTGATCAAACGTAAGCAATATATCTGGCTGGGACTCATTCTGGCGGGCGGCGCAGCAGCAGTCGGAGGCGGGCTGTATCTGTCAGATCTGAACATGAGCTCTGATGAGGAAGCCCCGGCTCAGGGCGAACCCGCGCCGGATATGACCGGGGTGGTCGACAGCAGCTTCAACAGTAAGGTGGAGCAGCACGCGACAACAGAAATGCAGGCGACGGCTGCTGATCTCAACAAGCGTTTTGACTCCCTGCAGGGGGAAGTGGATCTACTGAGTAAGGCGCGAACCGCTGACCAGATACGTATCGACAAACTCAGCAGTGATAATGATGCCATGCAGACTCAGCTGAAGGCGCTGGGCGTGAAACCGGCTGTCTCTGGTGGCGAGCCCGCGCCGACTCCTCCGTCACCGCCACCCGGTCCGGAAGGGGAGCCGCAGCCAGCCAGTTATCCGCCGCAGACCGGCGCCGCGGTACCGCCTCCGACGGCATTCTATCCGGGGAATGGTATGACACCGCCGCCGCAGGTCAGCTACCAGTCTGTGCCGGTACCAAACCAGATACAGCGTAAAACGTTCAGTTACGACAAAGGAAAGAAAGCAAAGTCATTGCCGTACATTCCGTCGGGGAGCTTTGCAAAAAGCACGCTTATCGAGGGGGCAGATGCCAACGCGTCTGTTACCGGGAATGAATCAACTGTACCGATGCAGCTGCGTATCACCGGTCGTGTGGAAATGCCAAACAGCAAAACCTACGACCTGACAGGGTGTTTTGTGGGGCTTGAAGCCTGGGGCGATGTATCGAGTGAGCGCGCCATTGTCCGTACCCGCAATATCAGCTGTATCAAAGGTGATAAAACCATCGATCAGCCCATTAACGGCCACGTGTCCTTTATGGGGAAAAACGGGGTTAAGGGAGAGGTGGTGATGCGTAACGGCAAAATCCTCGGCTGGGCATGGGGGGCCGGTTTTGTTGACGGGATTGGTCAGGGCATGGAACGGGCTTCACAGCCGGCAGTTGGCCTGGGGGCAACCGCATCTGTTGGCGCCGGTGATGTTCTGAAAATGGGCGTCGGCGGTGGTGCATCTAAAGCTGCGCAGACGCTGAGCGAGTACTACATCAAAAGGGCCGAGCAGTATCACCCGGTCATTCCGATTGGTGCCGGCAACGAAGTGACGGTCGTGTTCCAGGATGGATTCCAGCTGAAAACGATTGAAGAGTTGGAAGCGGAAAAGAACGGGCAACAGCAGGCTCAGAATCAGGAGGCGGAGCCGGCACCGCAGGCTGATGCACATCATCAGTCAGGCGGCGGTATGAACGGATTCAATACTGACGAGATGCTGAAGAAGCTGGGCAAACTTGATCCGCGTGAGTTCTCTCCGGGCGCAGCGCCGCAGGGGGAAAATAATGGCTAAGTCTCTAATTACTGCTGTTCTGTCAGCACTGCGCTGGGCTCACTGGTTGGTTAAGTGTGCGGTGGTGTATCCGCTGGCCATGATGATGTTACTGGTTGTTCTGGTGTTCCGGACGGGACCGTACACGTTCGGCCAGACACTGGTGAAAACCGTAGAGTCTGTGCAGCAGGAGGGATATGTCATTCAGGACTGCACGGGGCCGAAAGAACTTAATGGTGATGCGGTGAACGCACCACTGCCTCCGGTTTTACAGGAAGCCTGTACCACCGTCAGTACGGATGCGGCAGGGTATGCAGCATATATCGACCAGAGCTATACGCATAATATTCTCTGGCTCTGGCTGCTGATGGCGGTGGTGTTTACCGGGATCGCTGTGGTTTTCCGTCGGACTCCTGTCCGCAGGGGGATCATACGGAAAAACGGTGTTGTCGTCGGAGAGTCTGATTCGGGTTCTTCAGGGCTGATTCTAGCCCGATCTGATGTCAGCCAGATTAAGCGTGTTTACGATGAAATGAGTCCGGGTGAAGGGGATAAATTTGTTCGGGCGATTAAGGAAAATACCCAAGTCAGGATGAACCTGAAGAAATAACCGATAAATAGCGAGAAATATCATGAAGGAATTAATGCTGTTAATTCCTCTGGGCAGCGCTTTGCTCTTAACCGGGTGTGCGGGCACAGAGACCGAATTTCAATGTAATGCCACGACGTCGGATACCTGTATGACGATGGAACAGGCAAATGAAAAAGCGAAGCTGAAAGAGGAACGCAGTGACGCAAAGCCGGTTGCGGCCGGGTTGCCACAACTGGCTGAGGGTAATTTCAGAACAACGTCAGTTAATTCGTACCCGTTGCCGCCACAGCCAAATTTAATGCAGTCCAGAACAACGACAACGGTACCGACTAATACAGTAACGTCAGGATTTCTGACGAATAACAGAATAGTCAGTGCGCCGGTATATCGGCCCGTGGCTGTAGCGCCAGCTGTTCGGCCGGTCAGTGTATCAACTTTTACATCTCCGGTAACGGCTCCTGGTAACTATCCCCGGCCATTAAGAAAAGGGGAGGAGACAACGTCATTGTGGATAGCGCCGTATGTGGATGCAGATGATGTATATCACCAGCCAGCAACGGTTCTTTTTGTCGTGACACCATCGGCGTGGGGACAACCTCGTCTTAATTGATTCACAGCGCCATTACTGGCGCTGCAGTAAGTTTTCATTTCTGAATTATAACGAGTGCCCTCTGCGTTGAAAGGGATGGGCGGTAGCGTGCTCAGACGCAGATATTACGCTCATGTATCTTTGTGTAAGGCGTTATTTAAATAGGTGGGTTGATTATGATTAATCTTTTAACATTCTCTTATAAGCTTGTTCGGGCTGACTCCTTTTATATATTTTATTTTTTTCTCGCTATTGGTATGGGAGTGATAGTTGGATTTTTTGCATCAAGGGCGTTTGAGAGAAGGGTGTGGCGCGTATGCATGTTCTCTGGGGTTTTAATTCTTCATGTTATAACTGCCCTTGTTATTTTGTCACCAGAGGATGCTTATAAGGAAATGATTTTAAGAAAAAAGAATACAATGAATACATTAACAAACTGCAAGATATCAGCTTTTGATGCTAAACAAGGAATTAATGGGCGCAAAGATGCCTGGTCCTGTCCTGACGGAACAACCCGCTACCTTCCCGTTAAGTACAGGCCAGAAGGAAGTTTATCTGAAAATAAAGTGCAATGATGTTATTTACTGAAAGGAAAAGCTTGTTATGAGAGAGTTATTCGGATGGGCGATGTGGCTGGTATTTTTATTGGCAGGTTATAGCCTGCTGTTTTCTACTGACAGTAATACAGTGCCCGAAGCTCTTTCTCATCACTGGAAAAATGACTGCCGGTTGCTTGAGACTAATATTGATAAAGGGTTTTTCTCTCCTGCGCAAAATCGACTTCAGTGTGGTGATGTTATTGAAAATGTCAGCAAGGCTGATTATGACAGAGCGATAAGTGGTGATAAGCAAACAACTATCGCAGAGGCAATGAAAGAAATATTCATTCGTTAATATATAAACAGAGGCAATAAAGTATGCATGCCTTTATTTTTCTGGTGCTGATGACGCCGAGTAGTGGTGGTGGAATTTGGGATATTACTCCCATGCCTAATACAGATGTCTGCATAAAAATGCTACGGGTACTCGAAGCACGTGGAGGCAGAGGTTACGGAAGTAATACAGGAGAGTGCATTGAAATTAAAACCCGCGAGCCTTTGAGCAGCGTGATAGAAACATTGAGTGAGGGTGGGTAAATGGCTGAATACCAGTTAAGTTTTGATGGTTTTGTTCGACTTTTTTTTGCAATGGCAATCATTATCTGTGGTTACGGCTATGTAATTATTGGTGTTTTTATAAGAGATACGCTTGCCTATATTTTAATGTTGTTTGGGCTTGCAGGTCTCAGTGCTTTATTTTCTTTCATGGTGTTTAAGGATAAAAACATGTGGGCGGACTCTCCTGATTTGACGCTGTCAGTAATAACGGGGTTTTTTACGGCCACAGTGATCTTTTATATGTTTTATGTCTTGATTTATTCCTTTGATCGGATGGGGGCAGGTGAATAGTAAGACCGATGGTCAGTATTAACAATCTCACGTTATTTGAAAGTATGCAGCATAAGGAATAAGAAAGTGAAAGCGTACTATATACTTGGACATAACGTTGCATGGCTTAACGGTATATGCCTGATTCTTTTTGTTATTGGTGTGGTCGGTGCGCTGGCAATGGTTGCCATCCCTGAAAAATTCAATCTTCGAGTTAACAGAGGCGATACATTCATATACTGTGCGCTTATAGCGGTGGTTGGGTTTTGCGGGATGTTCGTTATCTCCATTCACTCATTTTCGATGGATGAACTTGAAGCAGGTAGACACTGGAAAGACGACTGCAAGACACTTGAAGTAAACATATCGACAGGCGCTTTTACCAGCCCTGTTAATAAACTGGACTGTGATGGCATCATCATTAATGTGCCTGATGGGCGGTATTGTTCGTATATCCATCAGTGGGAATTATATAAAGCTAACTCAAAATGAAATGCTGATTAACAAACAGGATTGACCGGTAGAGATAGAACAATGGAAAGACAACAAGAAATTGAAGAACGCTCCCGGGATTTAATAAGAAAGGCCGATGAAAAAGAAAGGCAAGAATTGAAACGTTTTAAACTGCGATATGGTATTTTTTTTGGTTTTTCTTTTTCTTGTGCCAGTTGGATGTTTTTTTGTGCAATATGAAGATTTTCGTTATATGCAGCCCGCCACTCCAGAACAACTGAAAAGTATTATTCATGACACACCTTGCGCGGCTGAGGCTTTTCGGATGGTTCTTCAAGCTAATACTGTCACTTCGTCAGCGACATTAACTTTTAGTGACGCCAAAAAAATGGCCTCAGAATGCAAGGATAAAGAAGAGGTTAAAGCAGTACGTGAAAAACAACTTAACGCACTGAACTCTATGAGCAAATAATCAGGGGGTGGATATGATGCTGTTTTTTAGAAAGTATGGATTTTTGTTTATCCCTCCAGTCTACTGGCTCATCTATCTGGGAGCCAGGCTGACTTACAATGGACTGGCAGGAGAGTATTCTCCTGATTTCTTTCAGGGTATTCGACATGAAGGCATCTATATTATCTGTAGTTTGTGTATCTTTTATTTTTTCTGCTTAGCGGTGGAAGTTAGTGATGGGGAGTTCTCAGCGAACATTCTGTTCCTGATTGTTTTCTTTCATGTGGTTTTTTTATTTATCACTCTGCTTATTTGTTTGTGGCAAGGGGCGATGTTATTGGGTGCGATCTTTATGGGTCAGATTATTGCCTCCATGTGTTTATTGTTTTTCATTCCTGTGCTTTCCATTATAAGAAGGAGTTTCTAGTGTGGCTATGAATATTCTTCTTGCCATTTATTACCCTTGTTATTTTGAAATGCTTTTAAAGGAACGACCGCATGAGTAATAACATCATTGATACCGTCACCCAGGCTGTGAATTCACTCGTATCAGCACTGAAGCTGCCCGACGAATCCGCTAAAGCCAATGACACGCTGGGTAGCATGAATTTCCCCCAGTTCAGCCGTATTCTGCCCTATAAGGATTATGATTCCGCGACCGGTCTGTTTATTAATAACAAAACCGTCGGTTTTATGTTTGAGGCGCGTCCTTTACCCGGTGCGGATAAAAGTATCGTCGCCACACTGGAGCATTTACTGCGCAGCAAACTTCCCCGGGGCGTCCCGGTCAGTTTTCATCTGGTCTCCAGCAAACTGGTCGGCAATGATATCGACTATGGTCTGCGCGAATTCCGCTGGAGTGGTAAACAGGCTAAGAAGTTTAACGCCATTACCCAGGCCTACTACCTCCGGGCAGCGGAGACGAAGTTCCCCCTGCCTCCTGAACTGGATTTGCCCCTGACGCTGCGTAACTACCGCGTGTACATCTCCTGCTGCGTACCCAGGAAGAAGAACTCCACCACGCAAATTGTGGAGATGGAGAACCAGATAAAAATCCTGCGGGCGTCACTGGGCGGTGCCTATATTCCGACGCGTATCCTTGATGCTGCCGGGCTGGTCGAACTGATGCGTGAGCTGATAAACCCGGACCCGCACGAGATGTACCGCGTACCGTATAAGCTGGACCCCTATCAGGATCTGAACTATCAGTGTGTCGATGACAGCTTTGATATGCAGGTCACCGCCGGTCATCTGAAAATTGGCCGCCTGGGGCGCGACGGGAAAGAGTGCGTGACCCGGGTGACGAGCTACCATCTGGAGAGTGATCCGGAAATGGCCTTCCTCTGGACCGCTGCGGACAACTACGCCAACCTGCTTAACCCGGAGCTCTCCATTTCCTGTCCCTTTGTCATCACGCTGACGCTGATGGTGGAGGACCAGGTGAAGACCCAGAACGAAGCCAACCTGAAGTTCATGGACGTGGAGAAGAAAAGCAAAACCTCCTACGCGAAGTACTTTCCGAACGTGATAAAGGAAATGCAGGAGTGGGGCGATATCCGCCAGCGACTGGCGACCAACCAGACCTCCCTGGTGTCCTATTTCTTTAATATCACCACGTACACCGCAGACAGCACAGAGGCCTCTCTCGCCGCTGAACAGCAGGTGCTCAACAGCTACCGTAAAGGCGGTTTCCAGCTGATCCCGGCCCGCTACCATCACCTGCGTAACTTTCTGGCCATGATGCCGTTCAAGTGTGGTGAGGGCCTGTTTAAAGAGCTGCAGGCGGCAGGCGTGGTTAAGCGGGCGGAGACGTTCCAGGTGGCTAACCTCCTGCCGATCGTCGCTGACAGCCCGCTGGCGCCGGCGGGACTCCTTGCGCCCACCTACCGAAATCAGCTGGCGTTCATCGACCTGTTCTACGAGGGAATGAACAATACCAATTTCAACATGGCGGTCTGCGGGACGTCCGGGGCAGGTAAAACTGGTCTGATTCAGCCCCTCATTCGCAGTGTGCTCGACTCAGGTGGGTTTGCCTGGGTGTTCGACATGGGGGATGGCTATAAGTCCCTGTGTGAAAACATGGGGGGCGTATATCTCGATGGCGATACCCTCAAGTTTAACCCGTTCGCCAACGTGCTGGATGATGCTCACTTCGACATGTCAGCAGAACGTATACGCGATCAGATGTCGGTCATGGCCAGTCCGAACGGCAACCTGGATGAAGTCCATGAAGGCCTGCTTCTGCAGGCAGTGCAGGCGGCCTGGTTAAGCAAACGTAATCATGCACGCGTTGATGACGTAGTGCAGTTTTTACAGGACGCGAAGGACAGCGATGAATATGCTGATTCCCCAACAATCCGGGGCCGTCTGGACGAGATGATAATCCTGCTCGATCAGTACACGGTAAATGGGATCTACGGGGACTATTTCAACTCAGATAAACCAACACTCCACGAAGATGCCCGGATGGTGGTACTGGAGCTCGGTGGCCTGGAGTCGCGGCCATCTCTGCTTATCGCTGTGATGTTCTCATTGATTATTTACATCGAGAACAGGATGTATCAGTCACCGCGTGGCCTGAAAAAACTGAACGTCATCGATGAAGGCTGGAAGCTCCTTGATTTCAAAAATGAAAAAGTGGGTCAGTTCATCGAGAAAGGCTACCGTACCGCGCGTCGACATACCGGCGCATACATCACCATCACGCAGAACATCGTGGACTTCGACTCCCCGACCGCCTCCAGCGCCGCACGTGCAGCGTGGGGGAACTCATCGTACAAGGCCATTCTGAAACAGTCAGCGAAGGAATTTGCCAAGTATAACCAGCTGTACCCGGATCAGTTCAGCAAGCTGGAGAAAGACATGATTAACGGCTTCGGTTCGGCCAAAGAGCAGTGGTTCTCCTCTTTTATGCTCCAGGTGGAAGCGAACTGCTCCTGGCACCGCCTGTTCGTCGACCCGCTCAGCCGGGCGATGTACTCCTCAAAAGGGCCGGATTTTGAGTACATGAAAGCCCGCCGGGAAGAGGGGGTCGATATCCACGATGCGGTGTACGGCCTCGCGTGTCGCAACTTTAAAGAAGAAATGGCTGAGCTTGAATCCCGAATACCGGTGAATGACATGGAGGATAAACAGTGATGAAAAACTACACCGAACAACCGGTCAGTACGACCTCTCATACCTTTCGCCGGATACCCGTCATCGTTGCTCTCGTGCTTTTCGCCCTGGCAACCAGCGCGTTTCTCTCACGCGTGGTTCTGGAGTACTCCACGCCTCGGGTGGTGGCTTTTGATATGAAGAAGACGCTCGACAGCTTTATGGACAGTGTCAGTCAGAAGCAGCTGACAGAGGCGCAGTCAAAAGCGCTCTCTGATCGGTTTAACGACGCGCTGGAGAAGAGTCTGGCGGAGTATCAGCAGCAGCATCATGTGGTCATTCTGGTTTCACCTGCCGTGGTTCAGGGCGCGCCCGATGTGACCCGCAACATCCAGCACGACATTGCCCGCCGGATGAAAGGAGAACAGTAATGTTACGACTGAAAGGCTGTCTGCTCGCCGCCTGTCTGCTATCGCCGCTGACTCAGGCGGCTGATCTCGGTACCTGGGGGGATTTATGGCCCGTCCGGGAGCAGGACATGCTGCAGCTCATCACGCAGCGTCTGCAGTCACTGCAATCCTCTGGCCAGTGGGACCAGACGATGGATGCGTTTAAGCAGCGGGTTATCGAGAACAGTCAGCGTCCGGCGCCGGTGGAAGGCATTAAGCGTGCGGAGAAGTACGAGCAGCGCTGGTTTGATCCCAGCATCCGCCTGACCGAAGACCTGAAGGACAATGAGGGGCGGGTGTTTGCCCGCAAGGGCGATGTGGTGAACCCGCTTAAAACCGTACCGTTTGTCCAGACTCTGTACTTCATCAATGGTGACGATGCCGACCAGCTGGCCTGGATGAAGCGTCAGGTGCCGGAAACCCTGATGAGCAAAATTATCCTGGTGCGTGGCAGTATCCCGGACACCTCCGCAGCGCTGGACAGCCGGATCTATTTCGACCAGAACGGCGTACTAAGCAAGCGATTTGGCCTGACGGCGGTCCCGGCGCGGATCACGCCGGCGCCCTCCGGTGAACGGCTGAATATTGAGGTGTTTCCCGTCCGTTGACCCGTACGATTCCGTATTACGATTATTTGTCAGGTGAATATATGACTATTACTGAGATTGCTCTCGCAGCATTAATTGTTGTTCAGTGGCTTACGGTGGTTCGACAAAATAAAGAAATTAACCACCGACGTGAATGTGAAAGGCTTCTGAAAGAAAGAATTGACGATTATGAAATACAGAAGGGGCGGTATTGTCGGTATGTTGAAGGAAAAGCAAAGTATCTCATCAGCGATATGGAAAAGGATTTGGATGAGCTTTTTCTTTTAAAACCACATGATGAGGACTCGTTCTGGCGTAAGGTTTACAGGCTGGAGTTTATTTCTAACGTGCTGAAGGAGTTCGCTAAGGGACAGGATTTAAAAAAGCAGAAAGAAATAATTGATGGTGTAAACAACATCTGGGAAAAATTCAGGGGAAGGGATAATCAATGAGAAAAATATCATTTTTGTTTATCCTCCTGTTTTTTTCGTTAGTCCCTCAGGTACATGCAGATCCGTCGTGTGAAGGTCGATTCGTCAACCCGATCACCGATGTGTGCTGGCGCTGCATATTTCCTTTATCACTCGGCAGCGTGCAGGTTGGTAAAGGCGATCTGCCTGATACCAGCAATCCGGGTAGTCCCCTGCAGCTGTGTCCGGCGCCGCCACCGCTTTTTGTTCGTCCCGGCCTGGCCATCGGGTACTGGGAACCGATGGCCATGACGGACGTCAGCCGTTCGCCAGGCTGTATGGTCAATCTGGGGGGCTTCAGTATCAATCTCGGCAAGACCGGCATGGGGACCGCGAGAAAGGACGATAAGCAGGTGAACGGCGCCTTCTATCACGTTCACTGGTACAAATACCCGCTGACGTACTGGCTGAACATCATCACTTCGGCAGGGTGTCTGGAAGGCGGAGACATGGATATTGCCTATCTGTCCGAGATTGACCCGACCTGGGTGGACAGCAGCCTCACCACCATCCTGAATCCGGAAGCCATCCTGTTTGCCAACCCCATCGCGCAGGGAGCCTGCGCAGCGGATGCGCTGGCCAGTGCATTCCATATGCCACTGGATGTGCTCTTCTGGTGTGGTGGAAGTCACGGCTCACTTTACCCGTTTAACGGCCAGGTCAGTAATGAGTCCAGCCCGCTGCAGTCGTCGGTACTGGTCAGTGAGCGTATGGCCTTCAAGCTCCACCGGCAGGGACAAATTATGGAGAGTATCGGGAAGGACAAGGCAGTCTGTTACGAATATCCCTCCCCGATCATCCCGAAAGAGCGCTGGCGCTATCAGATGGTGAACATGTATCCGGACAGTGGTCAGTGCCATCCGCTTGGACGCAGCGTGATGCGCTGGGAGGCCGGCAAAAATCCACCCAACACCCGCAAGAACTACGGCTATCTGATGTGGCGTAAACGCAATTGTGTCTTTCTCTGACAGGAGTCTCTCATGAAATTAATGAATCTGTTTATGGTCATGCTTTTGCTGAACGGACGAGCAGTGTTGGCTGAAACTTCCTCGGTTACAGACAGGGAATGGCTGAAGCAGCAGGAGAACCTCAGCGAACAGCTGCGCCAGCATCCGGATAAACAGCTGCAGCAGGAGCTTGAGGCGCAAATCAGCCGTAATCCTCTGCCCAAATCTGACCGCCAGTTTATCGATAATCTGGTCAGCCAGCAGAAAGCGGCGAATCAGGAAAAGCCGGCAGAAGGGGCGCTGTACTTTGTCTCCTTCTCGATACCTGAAGAGGGGCTGAAGCGGATGCTGCACGAAACCCGGCTGTATGGTATTCCGGCGACACTGCGCGGGCTCGTCAATAACGACATGAGGACTACCACTGACGCGGTGCTGCAACTGGTGAAGGATGGCGTGACCGACGGGGTGCAGATCGACCCGACACTGTACACGCAGTACGGCATCCGGAGTGTGCCGTCTCTGGTGGTACGGTGTCAGGCCGGGTATGACGTGGTACGCGGTAACATTCACGTCAAACAGGCGCTGGAGAAAGTCGCACAAACCGGTGACTGCGCACAGGTGGCCCGGCAGATGCTTGATGCGCCCTCGAATGCCGCCGGGAGCCTGCCATGAAAGATAAACCGTACTTCATGGCGTTACCGGAAATGGTGAGGGATGAGGGAGGGTGGAAATGAAGACGGTTATTTCCGTGCTGACCGCGCATTTTTTTGTCCTGAGCGCCTTCATCTGGCTGGCATCCCCCGCCTGCGCTGACAGTGGAAGTGACTATAAAGCCGGTTCGGATTTTGCGAAACAGGTGCAGGGCAATGGTCTGAACTCACTAAAAAATTTCAGTGGCGAGCAAAACCTGCCGGGGTATACCGACAACCCGGATCAGACAAAATACTACGGCGGCGTCACTGCCAGCGGAGACAGCTCTCTGAAAAGCGATTCAGCCCTGGAGTTCAGCCAGGGGGATACCGGCAAAACGATTACGGAGTCGTTCACGAACCGGCCACCGGATCAGATATCTCAGGATGCGCCGTTTATTCAGGCCGCAAAGGATACAGAATCCCGTGCCGACAGCATTGTCGGTGATACCGGACAGTCCTGTACCGCCCAGGTTGTGAACCGCAGCGAGTTCACAAACCATACCTGCGAACGTGATCTGCAGGTGGAAAATTTTTGCACACGGGAAGCGACCCTGAAGGATAACGCCACCACGCAGAAAGTTAACCGAACCTATCAGCAGGTGGTAACGCTGAATTATGCCCGGAGTACCCGGCAATGGAGTGGCAACCTGACGACCCCGACCAACGGTCGTCTGCTGAATGCCTCGGTGGATGGTGAGCCTCTGGTCATCCCCTGGATTGAAGAATGCGACGCCGAAGGGAAGGTGCGGGATAGCTGCAAGAGTGCAGTCAGTGAAAGCCTGACCCTCTTTGAACGAACGTTCCCCATTGATGTGATCAGCTGGCCACGATCAGAATCGATATGTTCAGGCGGCCAGAACACGCATTGCACGAAATATACCTATGACGGGCAGGGGAAGATTCATCAGTCGTTTGGTGTGGACAAAGCGGTCACAGCTGGGCAGAACTTTGCCGTAAGCAAAACATCACGGACCGTATCATCGGGTAGCCAGAAACCCGTACAGGTCACGGTCACCCTGGTGATGGAGGAAACCGAAACCGTCTATGCACCTGAAGTCGTCTGGGTTGAAAGCTGTCCGTTCAGTAAGGATGAAGGGAAAAAAACGGGCGAGGAATGTATCAGCCCGGGAGGAACGCGAACCATTACCCTCGGAGGCAGGGATTACTCGTTCACCGAAGCCTGCTGGAAATATAAGGATACCTGGCTCACGCAGCCGGCGGACAACGGCTCCTGTGAAAGCCTGATGAAAAATACGGCCTGTACCCTGTCATCCCGCCAGTGCGCCTTCTCCAGTGAGGAAGGCACGTGCCTGCATGAATATGCAACGTATTCCTGCGAAACCAGGACGTGTGGCAAGCAAATGATCTGCGGCGGTGATGTCTTCTGCCTCGATGGTGAATGTGACAAAGCCACGTCCGGGAAGAGCAACGACTTTGGGCAGGCGGTGTCTGAGCTGGCGGCACTGGCAGCCGCGGGGAAGGACGTCGCGGCACTGAACGGGGTGGATGTCCGGGCCTTCACCGGAAAAGCGAAGTTCTGTAAGAAGTTTGCTGCCGGCTTCAGTAACTGCTGCAAAGACGGCGGCTGGGGCCAGGATGTGGGGCTGGCACGCTGCAGCAGTGAGGAAAAGGCGCTGGCCAAAGCGAAAAAAGACAAGCTGACGGTCAGTATCGGGGAATTCTGCTCTAAAAAGGTTCTGGGTATTTGCCTGGAGAAAAAAAGGAGCTATTGCCAGTTCGACTCAAAACTGGCGCAGATCGTTCAGCAGCAGGGAAGAAACGGTCAGCTGCATATCGGTTTTGGCGGCGCCAGCAGTCCTGACTGTCGGGGCATTACCGTCGCGGAACTCCAGGGGATTGATTTTAACAAGCTGGATTTCACAAACTTCATGGAGGATTTAATAAATAACCAGAAAATCCCGGATAACAGCGAACTGACCGAAAAAACAAAAGCGCGTATTAAAGAACTTCTCACGCAGTCTTCAGCAAAGTAACTCTCCATTAATAACATATCAAAGGTGACTAAATGGCTGCGTCCTTGATGGTCGTTGTTTTGCTTGTGCTCTTTCTTTTCATTCCGGCCTGTATCGCCCTGTTCATGTCAGGCCGCAGTCTGCTCCTGATATTCCTGGGTGCCGTGGCGTGCCAGGCGGCTGTTGCCGTTGAGTTTGCAGGACTGTCTGCCCGGGGCTGGTCTGAGTCGATGGGGATGGGGGCGGCATCACTCATTTTCTACGTTATCGGGCTGCACAAGGCTGACGGTGTAAAACAGAATACTCATAACGGGAGAGAAAAGAATGAAAGTTAATTTTCACAAACATCCTGCCGTCGATTTTTCTCTGAGACTGACGCTGACGGTAATTATCATTTCTCCGGTGCTGTACTTTTCATGGGATGCCGTCAAAGGAACATCAGGTAGCGATTATATCCTGAGCGTTATCTTTATTCTCTGCATGGGCGGTGCCGGGCTTATGAATTATCTGTTTTTTTCGGCGCTGACCAGACTTTTACAGAAGGGAAAATAAAGGAGCAGGGATGGAAGAGAGAAAATCGTATGGAATGGTGGTGCTGTTTGTCAGCGTGTTTGTTGTTTTTCTGGTGAGCATTATGTCGTACAGCCTGTGGCGGGACAGGCAGGTTAACGCATTTATGACAACCAACCGGGCCTGGGGGATCCAGTGCGACACTGTTTCTCAGGCCGCGTGGGTGGTCAGGGACGGGGAGCGGGTGGACCTTCAGATAAATCATCTGCCTCTGTACTGCAGCGGTTACCGCTTTGAAGCCCGTGATGATGCAGGAAAGATACAGCGCCAGCTCGATAAATACAGTGTCTATCAGCATCTGTCACGTCAGTCGCATTAATTCATAAAAGGGTATTTGCCATGCGAACAATACATGCCGCCATGCTGGCGGGGTGCCTTTGCTGCGCCCTGATGCCGGCTTTCGCCAAAGACGCGGGCTGGCAGTGGTACAACGAGAAACTGAAGCCCCGTGATGAGGAC
>OKWA01000510.1_pt1 | contig 19872 bp, 22 predicted proteins | sample 1606861 | NCBI WGS metagenome assembly OKWA01 (sample SAMN03281007, study PRJEB24777) | human gut metagenome | isolation source: fecal sample PR166 from 1 month old female Malay infant, vaginally... | reverse complement strand
GCCTCTCACACCTTCATTGTTTCCAAGCTCATTAGAGGCTTTTTGAGTGTTTTCATTATTATCCGAGCTGACTTGTTCACTACTAGCTGAAGCGCTAGAAACATTAGTATTAGTCACAGTACTCTGTGTTTGATTAGAATCAGAAGAAGCTGATATTCTATTTGTTGCTTCTGCTCCACTAGTAGTGGTTGCCATTGCTTGTATTGGGGTGGCAAAAAGCCCACCTAATATCACAAGCAAAGCTAGAAATGTTCGAATTCTTTTCATTTTTCCTCTCCTTAGAACACGCTTTGTATACAAAACTATTTACTTATCTATACTATCCCACCACTCCCCTTCCTGGAGTTAATACCTTTTTGATCTTTTGCTTACTCAATTAATACAAGGAAATTACTAAGCAGACAACCAAAAAATAAAACCCCGATACTGACGAAGGTTTCCAGTGTAGAGTCTTATAAACGGTACCCTAACTAGATGCAGTTAAATAACTGTTCAGGATTCCCCACTAGGAATAATGGGATATTGAACCACGAGTTTTTAGACCGTCCTGTTTCTACAAACCTTATTATACTTAGAACTTGTTGTACCGCCAAGATCCAACTTCTAGCCAGAGCCGAAAAGATTTACCTGTTGGTAGCTCGCAAATTCACAAATACTCAAAAGCGATCTGGCACGCTATAATGTGGATATGAAAAGGAAGCCCCACTTATAATAACGGGGCTCCCCAGATAGAGTCGATCAAGATGGCGGCATGACTTCATTGGCTTTGAGATGAAATAATTGCTTGGCTTCAGGCGAAGTGGCCAAAGTTAGGCCACCAAAGGGGGAGCCCCCTAGCTAGGGTTTCACAACTGTATAGAAGCTTTTGTTGTCGACTAGAAAGAAAACGCCATGCGGTTCATCATCAGTAAATAAGTTGACCACTTCCGTTTGCTTCTCCCATATTCTAGCGTAAAAGTGAACGTGTGTTCCCTAAAAATGCTAGAAATCTGATTTAAAATTGTCGAAAGTCAGTCATAGTCATGCTATAATGTGGGTAATAAAAAGGAAGCTCCGCCGAAAACAGAACTTCCCATGCAAGCCGCTTCAAAGGCGGTGGCATTAGTTAACTAAACGATAATGTCGTCCCGTAACTCGCCAAAGTTATGATCGGGGCGGCTTTTTTATTTGTGATGTTTGTCAATATAGCTGAGTAGCGCGATTAAAAACGTGCCAAACAGCAACATCAACGAGAGTGTCTGGAAGACGCTCATTGACCGTGAAACCTTCCTGAAGATTATTCCATGTTCCCATGGGCCTCACCTCGTAAGGGAAAAGACAGCCACCGCCCTTAAAACTTCTTGCTTGATCTATTATACGAGAAAATCAGCGGGTAACCAAGTTTAGTAAAAGACAAAAATAACGCTTATAAAACAAATCCTTTGAAGTAAAAAACGACCATTAGGGTATAATCAAACCAACCTTCCAGACAACTTTTTCCACCAGTCAAGAGGATAACAGCACTAAGAAATCAAGAACAAAATTTACGAATCAGATTGATTCTTAACCACTGAGGGTCCCCAGAATCCGTGGTTAAGACGAAAACAGCGGGCGACTTACGCAGTATCTGCGTTAACCGTCCGCTTTTATTTCTCTACTAAATACGGTACATGCCTGGCCCATGGTAAAACCATAATGTCTAGCGAATACGTTGCGTGTGGACCGTTAAGCTTGAAGATATAGTTGGGTGCTTTTTAGTTAGGCGCGGTCAACCTTCTGGCTCACCTTGGAGGCAGGGGTGACTTCGAGCGGGTCCCGCCAGAAGGCAAGGGCCGCGATGGCGTTGATGATGTAGTAAACATACTTACCAATGTTAGCGAAGTTGCCCTGAATTCCGGCCTTCGCTAACTGAATAAAGTCGTAAAGGACCCAGAACTTCCACTGCATTTCAAACTTCATGGCGTTGAGGACGTTAGCACCCAGGCTCAAGCCAAAGGCGATAACGGTGATCCAGAAGAGGGGATCAGTAAGGCCGTTCGTCCAGCCAATGTAGTTGGTTCCAAACGAGAAGAGCAAGGATAGGATGAACATGCCGATGATGGTGAGCACCCCTTTAGCGCCCGTCATTGGCTTGGAGCTCTTGTACTTCTCAGTCCGCTTCCAGTGTTCGATCGCCACCGTGTAGATGATGAAGGTCACTGGGTAAGTGATGACGGCTGCCTGGTTTCCCAGAATGTAATCAATCGTCCCGGAAAGCACCACGTTCGCGATCCCAACCACGTTCCCCAGGTTATTCATTCGGCCGGTCAGCCGGGTTGAATAAATCGAGAGAATCGAATTGATAATCGAGATGATTCCAAAGGGAACGAAGACCGTCCAGTGGCCCCAATGCGTGACGTCAGCAAGGGTTTCGGTTAGGTAACCAGAAGCAATTGAGATGGCAACGACAATCAGAACCCCAAGCAAATCAAAACTCTTCGACTTCGCAATCTTCTGTAACATAAAAGTTACCTCCTTTTGTTTTTAACGTGGCGTTACTTCGAGCTGAAGTATTTCGGATGCAACCCACGAAGAATAGGGGGAATAAAGTGATTCCCCTATTGGTAGTTAGGGATAGCACACACAATTATAAATGTCAATGTTCGATGAAAAATGAATTAGAATTAACGATAGGTGGTGTTGGGAGCTGGTAAAGGCAATCTAATAGAAAAGAAAATAGGCGATAAAAAACTGACTTACTCAAGTTATGAGATAAGTCAGTTTTTTTAGTTTTTAGAATTTGAATAAGTCATTAAGAGCTTCGGTCATAGTTGGGTGAGCATAAATTTGGTCACGCAAGTCTTCAGCCTTTAAGTGGTGCTGCATTGCTAAAGTAATGACATTGATAGTTTCGTAAGCTTCTTCAGCGTAAATAGTAGCACCTAAGATTTCGTGGGTTTCTGGGTCAATCAAAGCCTTGTATGCGCCTCTTGGGTTGCCGATGACTTGGGCCTTTGGTACACCAGCTGCAGGCATTGTTAAAACCTTGTAAGCTTTACCTTGGGCCTTTAACTCGCTTTCAGTTAGTCCAGCTGAAGAAATTGCTGGCTTAATGAAGATTGAGTTAGCAAAAACTGGACGATTCTTCTTAGTTCTAGTCTTGTCACCAAAGAGTTGATTGTCCATAATCCGCCAGTCATCAAGCGAAATGTAGGTAAATTGCAAGCTACCGGCAACATCACCCATAGCGTAGATATTAGGAACACTGGTTTCAAGCTTATCGTTAACGACAATTTCGCCTCTTTGGCCAACTTCAAGACTGGTTTTTTCTAGGTGAAGGGCGGCAGTGGCTGGGTGGCGGCCAACTGACACAAGCATCACGTCTGCTTGCAAGTCCTTAACACCATCTTCGGTTTCAACAGTTAAGTTAAGACCAGCTTCAGTTTCTTCAACCTTGGTCAAAGAAGACTTAAGCATGAAGGTAACGCCATCTGCTTCCATATCAGCCTTAGCTGCCTGAGCAATTTCTGGTTCAAACCGGCCCAAGATACTTGGCATTGGTTCAATTACAGTTACTTTACTGCCAAAGCCAGCGTACATTGAAGCAAATTCAAGTCCGATTGGTCCACCACCTAAAATAACCAGATTCTTAGCAAGTTCTTTTTTAGCAAGCATTTCAGTTGAAGTAAATATCTTATCGTCAATCTTTAGGCCATCAATATTTGGTACATTACTTTCGGCACCAGTATTAATGAAAAGACGGTCGAATGTTAATTCTTCTGTACCTGATTCATCAGTTACCTTGATTATCTTATCATCAATAAATTCAGCACTTGCATCAAGCACAGTTGCCAAGTCTTGGTCTGCTACTTTATGGTAATTCTTGTTACGTAGTTTTGCTGTCATAGCTTCCTTAGTTTCGAAAGCTTCTTCATACTTAACTCCTCTTTGAGAGTTAATTACCAAGTTCTTAGTTGGCAAACATGCGATGTTGATACATGTTCCGCCGTACATCATTGGATCTTTTTCAATCAAAAGCACTTCTTCGCCATGACTTGTCAGGCTCCCTGCCAAAGTCTTACCAGCTTTACCAAAACCAATAATAATATTCTTAAAATGTCTCATACTTAGACTCCTAATCCAAATCCTCGCTACTTACTTTTTATCAGTAACATATTTCTTTTACAAAATAGCACGATAGATGTCAGCTGTCTACAATTTTGCTTATAAAAAGTAACTTCCTGTTTTTAATTCAAGACAAACCGTGGGTTTTACCCACACCCACAAGCTGAACCAGCTTGACCGCAATAATGAAAGGAGTTTCCCCCCGCTCAAACTCACTCGCCCACTCGCCGTGTGGCAGGAAAGCAAAGTTAGTGTAACTAACTTTGGCTTTCAGCCGCTTCAGTGTGTCGTTTCATTCCGTCAAGAACGGGTAGTATTTTTTTGAAGTCCACAAAAAAATCTCCACACCTAGCACTTGACTACATTCTCACTCCAAGTTCAAAAGACATAACTTAACAGTTGTGTCGCCTTTTTTTGTGCCTTATAATTAAAGGGCTAGAACCGTGTCATTACTTAATGACATAAGTAAGGAGATAAAAAGATGAAATATGGCTATGCACGGGTCAGTACCACTGATCAAAAATTAGCAAATCAAATTGAGTTACTAAAATTGGCGGGAGCAGAAAAAGTCTTTCAAGAAAAATTTACTGGGATGACAACTGAACGACCAGAGTTTCAAAAACTATTGCAAGCTCTAAAATCAGATGATACTTTAATTGTGACCAAGTTGGATCGGTTTGCGCGGAATACACGCGAGGCTTTAACTATCATCCAAGAGTTGTTTAGCCGGAACGTCAAAGTTAATATTTTGAACATGGGATTAATTGATAATACCCCAACTGGCCAGCTCATTTTTACAATATTCAGCGCTTTTGCGCAGTTTGAACGGGATATGATTGTCACGCGCACACAAGAAGGCAAGTTGTATGCCAAACAACATGATCCGTTATTTCGGGAGGGTCGACCGAAAACTTATTCTGATGAACAGATCAGATTTGCCTACGAATTACGAAAACAGGGCATGACCTATAAAATGATTGAACGAAAGACGGGGATTAGTAAACGCACGCAACAGCGACGATTTAAATTAGTTAAAAACAATATATTTTAAAACTGTTTACACCATACCAAAAGGGGCTTCGAATACGAGGCCCCTTTTAGATTTAGCTAGTAATCCGTATTAAAGTTAATGGCTAGCTCCCAGTTCAACTTTTTAATGGCTTACGATCTGTCAATAAAGCAATCGGCGACAGAATCAAAACAATCACCGCTCCTACTAAGTAGGTATGACTGAAGGCCTGACTGATTTGTCGATCCTTAGTATGCTTAATCTTTCTCAAAGCTGTCGTTAAAGCTTCTTTTTGTGCCAATTGTTTGAGACCTACTAACAATTTTTTCTGACCCTGGCTTATTTTCTGATTACCCAAATTAATTTTTTGAGAAGCTACTGATAGTTTAGATATAGCGGTATTTTGATTTTCTAACTTGGTTAAGGTAAGTGCTAGTCGCTGGCTGCCCGCTTTCAAGTTGTCAGTAGCTAGTGCTAACTTTTTCTGGGCTTGGTAGACCTGGTAAAGATCGGTTCCCTTTTGGGGCTCTGGTAAATCAACTTGAGATTTGGCTGCTTGTTTAAGGGCACGTCTTAGGTTCGTCTGTTTGTTTTTAGTCGTTAATTTGGTTGATCCAGTAGTGGAAAATAGGCTATTCAATTGTTGATGAGCCACCTTATTTACTTTGGGTGATAATTGCTGTCGATCAACAATTTGAATGGCATCTTGATGAATATGCTGCTTAGCTGTATTGACATTATTATCAAGAACCGTTACTAGAATTGCAATTCCTAAACAGGTGCCAATTTGACGCGCTGCGTTAACAATTCCCGAACCAATCCCACTTTTATTTTTTGGCAAATGCTTAACTGAGGCCACTAACGTAACCGAAGAGAACCCAAGACCAACACCGTTAATCACCAGAAAAGTGATGATAACAGCTTTAGGCGTTGTGGTGGTGATAAACGACAAGAGCAGTAAACTAGCTGCCGTGACTAAGAGGCCAATCAAAGTAACCGGAACTGCGCCAACTTGATCAAATAACTTAGTTCCCAAAGGCATCGCTACCATGACTGTTAAGGAAACTGGAATAATAATTAGGGCTGCATGTAACGCTGTATCGTTCAGCACGTCTTGTAAAAAGTAATTTAAAATCAGGGTGGGGCCAACTAATGCAAAGCCGGTTAAGAAGTAAACTAAACTAGAAGCAGTGAGGGTTTTCTCACGAAACAAATCTAATTCAAGTAACGGGTGTTTGACTTTACTTTCGATAAAGATGAATAATCCAATAGCTAATACGCCGCCAATGAGTGTTCCTAAGATGATGCCCGACTGCCAACCATATTGGCGGCCTTCTAGTAGGCCAAAGGTTAAACCACCCAAGCCTAGTGTTAAAAGAATCGTTCCTGGTAAATCAATTCTCCCTGCCAAGGATTCGTCATATGATTCCCTTACCCCCATAGTAACAATTAGAAAGGCTACGATGGTCAAGGGGACATTAATGCCGAATACCCAGCGCCAAGAAGCATATTCAATAATCACACCACCAATCGGTGGCCCCCCGGCAGCGGCTAAAGCCGTTACCGCGCCCACAACGCTAGCCATTTTGGACATATGCGCTTTGCCAAATATTTCAATTCCCATTGGTAAGACAATCGGGGTGATAATGGCACCACCTAATCCTTGAAAAAATCGAAAAGCAATCAATTTTGGTAACGACGTTGCCAGCATACAAGCCGCTGAAAAGCCACCAAATAAGGCTAATCCTAATAACATAATTTTTTTACGACCATAACGATCGGCAATCTTTGAACCAGTGATCATAAACACGGCTAAAGCTAACGTATAGATGGTGGCAACCCAACTTGTATCAGTTAGACTGGCATTAAAATGGGTCATAATTTTGGGTAAAGCAATGTTGACGATAGTACTGTCTAAGGTGCCCATAAACATCGCAATGGTTAACCCGATAAAACTGATAATTTTAGTAGCTTTTGACATCTATCAAGCGCTCCTTTCGGTAACAGATGAATATAAAGGAAACATTTGTTACCTTTATTCGCAGCTTTTAGTATAATTAGCCCTAAGCATTAAAACAATCCTTATTAGCTAAGTGCTACAGATTGCTATAATTTGTTACCGATAGTAGAGGAGATATTAATAAAATGAACGGCAAGCAGCGTATGGTTGAGCAGTCTAAGCAATGGTTATGTGACGCCCTTCTAAATTTAATGACGAAAGAGAATTTTCAGGATATTTCTATTACTGAAATTGCCCAAACCGCTGAATTATCACGAAAAACGTTCTACCATTCTTTTAAAAATAAAGAAGCGGTTATTAATTACCTGTGTGATCAGTTGTTCGATCAGTACTTTGAACAATTGCTCCAACAGAAACCGCAGGTAGGGGAAATGATGCTAAAAACTACTTTTGATATTTTTTTAAATTTTTGGTGGCAAAAACGAGATTTAATTCAATTATTGATCCGCCAAGGCTTATTTGATCACATGAATGAAATTTGGCAGCAAAAAGCAATCCCCCGTTATCAACGGTTTGCGGCTCCCTGGCATGTTCAGGGCACCCTTACCCAAGTGAATTATGTGATGGCTTTTCAACTAGGTGGTCTTACCAATATTCTACGTGTCTGGTTAGGCCAAGGTAATCCTGAGCCACCAGAACAAATTAGGGACGTGATGTTGTTGGCTATTCGCCAATTAGCAGATAGTCTGCATACAGACTAGACACAATTACGACAAACGATCTCTATTTAAAATTGTTCTATCCTAATGAATTCAGCATCTTTAACATCAACCATTACTAGGTCCGATCGCAACCATAATGTGACATTTGCTGTACTAACTGAAATTATCTATGTACTTATTAGATTATTCCAGTAAAATGATGGCCTACAAGGTGACTGTTGAAAAGAAAGCCATAAAAAACAATCGGCTTAAAAAAATCATGTCATTGCATATTATAGCATGATATGATATGCTAGCAAACAAGGAGGAACCCTATGAAAATAATTACTTTTTCTGCTATTAAAGGTGGGGTTGGTAAAACCACCTTAACCTTTAATTATGGTGAATGGTTGTCTTGCAAAGGATATAATGTTTTGCTGATTGATAGCGACCATCAATGTAGCCTAACTCAAACCTATGATATTTATAAAGGCCATGGAACCTTATCTGATATTTTTACAAAAAACAGTGAAAAAGCAGAAATTATTGAATTACACAAGAACTTATCAATTATTCCTGCTTCTACGAATTTGGATACAATCAACAATGATCTTCAAACGAGAGCCAATAAGGAATTATTAATGTATATGTGGTTCTCCGACAACTATGATAAATTGAAAGATTTTGATTATGTACTAATAGATACACACCCAGATTTTTCAACGATTACACAGAACATGATTGTTATTTCAGATTTCGTGTTCAGCCCAATTGAACCAAGTGAATATGGTTTTATTTCAAAAAGTAATTTGGAATTACGAATGGAGCAGTTGAAACAAGATGTAATAAATGTTGAAAATCGGAAAAGTTTTGTAACAGCAGAGCTGAAATTTATTGGGAACAGAATAAAGCATAATACTAGATCTTCACATGAATTTGTAAAACAAATGGAAAAAGACCCACGAACAATCGCGTTAATTCCAGAGAGAGAAATATTCAATAAAACAACACTTAATCATGAACCATTGATTAATATGGAAAAAGAAAATAATTCAACGCAAAAAACAAGAGAATTTTTTGATAATATTGACAATATCTTTGATACTTTTACTAAGCAATGAGCATATCATGGCATGACATGACATAATACGGCATGGAAAGGATTAACATTATGGCATTTGAAGATAAAATGAACCAACTAAAAAAAAGTATGAACAGCAGCTCGTTAACAAATGAAGAACCAGCACCCAGAATTTCAAAGTCCTATACTTTAAAACAAAACATTGCTAACGAATTAGCAATGCGCGCTAAAGAAAAAGAGTTAACAGCTTCAAGATATTTAGAACAGTTGTTGAAAAAAGAATTTAATCTGTAGGTTTAGAACATTCACCATGAGGGAACTATGGTTGGGATTCCAATTAAGGATAGCCAATGGTTATTTCCAGTACAACATTGTTACCAACCAAACGTTGGTAGTATACAAAACCAAATAAAGTTGCCGGTAGGTGAACGCTATGCTAGACTAAGATTAATTTAACAACCGAATAACAGATCAAGCTAAACAAAAAATCCCCGATTCACGAGGAATCAGAGATTTTTTGCTTAGCAAGTAGCTACACGACAGCTACTTAGATTCAGTCGATTTTCACCGGCAAGTTAAAATCGACTGAACATTGCTCTTAATTTGTAGGTTAATTATACCGCAAACCAGTCCCAAAGGACAAGTAAAGGATAGTTAAAAACAAATTAAAACCAATGGACTAAGTAGCTAACCGAAGCTATTTAGTCCATTTTTGTTGTTAGAAAATAAAAAAGTTGCCGTATGGGCAACCCAGAATAGACGCATGCTGGTAAATTACAAAGCTTCCATTAGCTGTGTGTGCTTTGTAATTCAGTTAGAGCATATCAGATTTGTATTTTAAATCAAGTCAGATGTTTTAGCAACTCTCTTTTGAGACAGCGTGTGTCAGTCAAGAAAGGGAGTTTTAATTATGACAAAATCAACAGATTTCAATTACTATGAAGCCGATAACGTATATGGAGCCTTGTTTTTCCAGTTTCCTAAGGTATTAATGTATGGCGAGCAATACAAACATTTAAGCAGTGACGCTAAATTGGCTTATATGGTACTGAAAGATCGGCTCGAGTATTCTTTGCGCAATAACTGGGTTGATGAAGAGGGACACGTTTATTTTATTTTTACCGTCAAGGAATTACAGGACTTATTTAACTGTGCCACTGAAAAGGCAGTAAAGATCAAGAAAGAATTACAAACAGCCAATCTATTAAAGCAAACCCAAATGGGATTTAACCCCAAAACCAAAAAGAATGAACCCAATCGTTTGTATCTTTCCAAGCTTGATGTTAAAGCTACCGATGTCTATTTGCGTGGCGAATATGGTCAAAATAAGTCGCAATCCCTTGCTACGAGCGGAATTTCGAAAATCGAAAGTCCGCGGGACACCGTTAAACCCCTTGCTACGAGCGGGATTTCGAAAATCGAAAGTCCGCATAAGTTCGTCGACAATAAGTCGCAATCCCTTGCTACGAACGGAATTTCGAAAATCGAAAGCAATCTATATAAAGACTATAAAAACATAGATACTAATAGATACAATATAGATACTCAAAAGTTGGACTTTTCCACAGCCAATTTCTCACCAGCAGAAATTCAAAAACAAAACCATGATTTGGTTAAACATGCTAATGACTTTTTAACTGATGAAGACAGTGGTTTACTACCCGTTTTCTTAGAACCCGAAGCGGTTCAATTACTTAGCTTTTGGTGCCGTACCCCACAACAAATGCGGCGCTTTATCGGTATTATTCTCAATGCCAAATACAAAGTTGAAAAAGACCACCGGGACATTGGGGTCTATATTCCATTAGACGATGAAGAGCTAAAGCCCTTGATGACCAAGACGTTAAGACGCTACTTTAACGCCCTGAGAAGTAATGAGAAACATATCAAAGACGTTGAGAATTACCTATACGGCACCATGCAAAATCTATTTGGCATTTGGTGGAATAAACAAGCGGCTAGAGAGTATGCGGCCAAACACCCCAAGGAGCAGAACGCTGACAATGAGGATTTCTGGGATCCAAACGTCTTTCAAAAATGGCATAGGAGCTTTTTAAATGACTAAACCAAACAAAAAAGCCGAAGAGATAGAACAATTGCTGGCTGACCCCTGGGCAGTTGACATCGAGGAACTTTGACAGCAAGCCGCGCATAATCCTGATCCTGATAAAGACTTACGGAAGCGCATTACCAGCACTTCAAGACGGTACTTTAACGCCCTGAGAAGGAATGAGAAACGTAAGCCAGTTGAAAATGCTGAAAACTATTTATTTGTCACCATGCAAAATCTATTTGGCATTTGGTGGAATAAGCAGGCCATGAGACAGCATCACGCAAATCACCCAGATGACAGGGCAACGGAAGAAAACCCTAGTTGGCAATAAAACGCCATATAAGCTTATTTCAGCAATTTTAAGTGGATAGGGTATATAAAAGCCGAAAAGATTTTAAAAGCGCTAATAAGAGAAAATAGGCGGGTTTAACGGGCACATAGTGGCTAGATGAGTTGCAAGCGGCTACGTGACTATAAAAAAGGCGAATTGAAATAATACTGGTTGCCTTGATTGGTTTTCAGCTCAAATCAAGTTAAAATGAAAGTGGCGGGAAGTGCCGTTGGACGTTGTTTTGTTAATGTTCAATCGTAACACTCGCATAGACTAAGTAAAAATTAGCTAAAAGCCTAGGAGGACCCATCATGAAATTAGACTATCAACAAACTTACAAAAAGGAGATTCTAACCGAATTTGCCAGCAGCATTTATGCTAAAGTAGTCAATTTAGTCGTTGACCAAGAATTGGATATTCACGATGAAAGTCATTTTCTGGTTAAACTGATGCACCAGTTAGGAGATGCTAAGTTAGCTATTATGGACGCGCATTCATTGGGAGAGCTAGAGACGATTCAAGCTTACTGGCAAGCAATGAATAACTTTATTGATAGCCTGCTAACGAAAAGTAAAGTCGCTTAGTTATGGACGAACTAGCTGACTATACCGATCATCAATTTGAAACGAAATTACAGATTGAAATCGAGCAACTAACCAAAAACAAGCAAGCTCAGGCTAGTCCCAAAGCTTATTTACTAGGGGGACAACCAGGAGCAGGAAAATCAGGGTTGCACCAACTTATAAAGGCGCAAGATCCTAATGCGATTACGATTGATAACGATACTTTTAAATGGCTACACCCAAAATACCAACAATTAGAGCAAAAATACGGGAAAGATGTTGTAAAATATGTAACCCCGTTTTCTAACCAAATGACTGAATCTTTAATTGATTATCTGAGTGATAAAAAATTTGATTTAATTATCGAAGGTACGTTAAGAACAGTTGAAGTACCAATGGCCACTGTAACCAAATTAAAGAACAGGGGTTACGAAGCGAGTTTATACGTTATGGCAGTTCCGAGAATTGAATCATATCTATGGACTTTGGCACGCTATGAGGATCAATTTAGTTTATCACCTAAAACTGCTAGAGCGACTATCAAAGAAGCTCATGATGTCGTTGTCAGGCAGCTACCTGACAATTTAGATTTTCTGTATAAACAGAGGCTATTTAAAGAGATCAGACTATATGACCGAAAGGGTAACAAATTATATTCTAGCCTAGAAAACTTGAACGAAAGCCCCAAACAGATTATTACTGAGATTCTTAACAGAAAGCTAGATAATAATACCCTGCTCAATAGCATAGATAGTGTTATTAATAAAATGGAGATTAATCATCATACAACTACGTCGCAGTACCTCGATCTAGTAGAAAAATCAACAGATTTAAAAAAAGAGATCAGCGATAAGGTGCAGGAGCAATTAAAAGAATTTGCTGAAAAGAATCCAGAAGTCAATCCTAAAATAGAACCAAAAAACAAAAATGATCGGCCTAGTTATTAGGCTGATCATTTTTTAATTTATCCGGTTTATGGGCATTAATATAAGCGGCAAACATTTTTAAAAGTTCCTCGGTTTGTTCAACCGACAAATTTTCTGCTTGGAAGTATTTTTCTAGCAAAGCCCCCTTTTGAATTAAACGTCGGGAACGGGCTTTGCGGGCTTGCCGATTTTCGTAATATTTAGATTGCCGTAATTTAAATTCTTCCCGAGCCATTTTCTCTTTTAAACGAGCTTTTTGTGCAACGAGTTTTTCGTATTGATTAGGCATAGTGATCCTCACCACTTAACTATAATTGACTATTTTGTTCATGGCTTAAAAGCGTTGCGATTTTTTGCGCAAGTTCTTTAATCTTTTGACTGGACAAATCGGCGTAATCTAAATTTGATGTTTTAATAATTTGCTTGCCAAGGTTTTGTTCAATCTTACTTTTTTCAGTTTTGATCTTTTGATTAAGTTGTTTTAATTTAGCTTCTTGCTTTTCCAATGTTGACAGGGTCATACTAATGCCTCCTTACAAGTTTATATATAATTAATCGAAATAATAACATTCAAACTAATAAAAGTCAATATAAACGTTGAAGAAGCGAAGCGTCAGGCGTACACTAAAAGTAAATTTAAGGACATCAGCAGACTGAGCGAAGCGAGGTCAATGCGCACTTACACACAACAACCAAATTTGGTTGTGTTATTGTACTAAAGCCTTGTATTAGAAGTCGCCGTTGGCGACAACAAAATCAACCCCCAAAACCCAAAGAAAGATGGTGATCGACATGGCAATTTTTCATATGAGTTTTAGTAATATTAGTGCTGGTAAAGGCCGGAGCGCAATTGCCAGTGCCGCCTATCGAAGTGGTGAAAAACTATTTGATGATAAAGAAGGGCGAAACTATTTTTATGCCCGGACGGTTATGCCAGAAAGCTTTATTTTAACCCCTCAAAATGCACCAGAATGGGCCAGTGATCGAGAACAATTATGGAATGAAGTTGAAAAGAAAGATCGTAAATCGAACTCGCGGTATGCGAAAGAGTTTAACGTGGCATTACCAGTGGAACTCAACGAAGATGAACAGAAAGAATTATTGACAAAATACGTGCAAGAAAACTTTGTTGATCAAGGCATGGTAGCCGATGTGGCAATTCATAGAGATCACCCAGACAATCCGCACGCTCATGTTATGTTAACGAACCGCCCCTTTAACCCAGACGGAACATGGGGATTGAAAAGTAAAAGAGAAAACATATTAGATGAAAATGGAAACAAAATTTATACAGGAAATAGTCGTTTTCCAAAATCAAGAAAGGTGTGGCTAGTTGATTGGGATAAAAAAGAAAAAATCGATCAATGGCGTCACAACTGGGCGGTCAGTGTTAATCAAGTTTTAGAGCAAAAAAATATCCCCGATCGAATTAGTGAAAAATCGTTTGCAGATCAAGGCATAGATGAAGTAGCAACCCAGCACGAAGGAATCAATAGCAAGCGACACGAACGAAAAGTATTTAACCAGCAAGTTAAGGAACAAAGAAGGGTGCAAGCTAAATATCATAATCTTGATCAAAAGATTAGAAATCATGAACATTTTGACGCCTTAACTGACGAGCTTTCTTTCTCCGAAAAACACACGATTCGTGATCTAAGTCAACAGCTAAAAACCTATGTCGATTTAGAACACTTAGATGATAAACAGCGCATGCTATTTAATTGGAAAAACAGCTTATTAATTAAACATGCCATTGGTGAAGATGTAACCAAACAACTGCTGACGATTGACCAGCAAACGACATCACTAGCACAAGCTAATCAGTTGTTAAATAAAGTGGTGGAACGAGCAACAAAAAAGCTTTATCCGGAACTTAATTTTGAACAAACAACCGCGGCTGAACGACGGGAACTGATTAAGGAAACTAATAGTGAACAAACGATTTTCAAAGGTGGCGAATTAGCAGAACGGTTAGCGGATATTCGAAATGACCTATTAACTCAACAATTGTTGACATTTACCAAGCGACCATATACGAGCTGGCAGCTAGTCAATCAGCAGGCAAAAACAATTGAGAAGCAATTAACCGCGGTGCTAGCCAAACATGGACACCGATTGGACGATTTGAAGCATACTGATCGGGGCATGCTAGCCGCTTATCAACCTAATGAGCTTGAATTCATTTCTAAAGCGGTTAAAGATTTACGGGTCATTAGGGAAGTTAAAGAGGTGGTTCAAACCCAATACAACAGCATTTTAATGACGGCTTTTCCTGACAGTGACTTAGATAAGCTAGATACGATTGACAAGGAACAAATCTATACCGCCGTGGTTTATTATGATCCAGAATTAAAGCCATTGAGTGTAGGTGACCTTAGACAATTACAACACCAGCCACCGGTGGTCTTTACTAATCAGCAACACCAGGCGGGGTTAAATTACTTATTAGGTAAAATCGAATTGCAGGACGTCAAAGATCATCGCTTACAACGGGTCTTAAAACACGATGGTACCCGCCAACTATTTCTCGGTGAATGTGGGCAAGATCCTAAGTTGAATCACAAACAAATTGAAGCCGTGCAAAACCGCTTGAAACATCAAGCAACTCGGTTTGACCAATATAAGCAAGAGCAAGTTAAACACTATCAGGCCATTAATTACCACCAGACCAGTCCTAAAAATTACCTAACTAACATTTTGGACGAAGCCTTAATAACCATCTTATATGCCAAAAACTCGGATTATCTAAGAAAACAACAATTGAGAGGGCTAAAAGAGACTGAGTGGGAAATGACTAAGAAACAGCGGCAACATCAAACGAGAAACCGGCATGAAGATGGCGGTATGCACTTGTGACTACCCAATTAGTAACTGGCCATTCCATATGCAGTGCAGATTGTAACTTTGGATATGGTCTATCAAAGAGACCAGGCAATCAGAAGCTTTAAGCCGGAACCCTATTTGAACTGAATGCGGAAACTTTAGCTAATCAGCAAAAATTTGAGACAAAATTAGGCCCTTATCAGCGGTTTAAAGACGAATCAGGGCTAATGACATTCATGCAGGCTAAACACGTTCAGAAAGGATTGCAGGGCGGTTTAATCATGGACGTCCAAAAACAGGCTAAAAAGCGTGCCAGTCCGCAACTATTTTCGCTATCCAGCTTGCAAAGCGCCATGAATAAACGGTATCACGCCAGTGCCAGCCAAACCTTAGCGGCTATTCAAAGTTTATACGAAGCCAAACTGCTTAGTTATCCACGCACCGATGGTGCTTATATCACTAATGAAGAATTTGCGTATTTAGTGGCTAATCTGACGAAGTATCGGGGTTTAGTCTCTCAGTCCGTCGCTTTAACCAATACCACCCCAAATAAACATTACGTCAACGGGAAAAAGGTCGAAGAACATTATGCCATTATCATGATTAAAATTGTTCCTACTAAAGAAAAGTTAGCTGGTTTGCTCAAAATACAGCAACAAGTCTATGATTTGGTGTTACGAACCACGTTAGCAATGTTTGCTGATCCGTATGAATACGAGGAAACCACCATTATTACCCAAGTTGGCGACGCTAATTTTAAAGCAACGGGTAAAGTGCCAACTAAGCCAGGTTGGCAAGCTTTATTTGATGAAAACAAAGCCGAACAGCAAGAGACCGCAACCTTACCGCTGGTTCACCAAGACGATAAAGTTCAAGCCAACCTGCAAACGCCGCAAAAAGAAACGACACCACCGGTACCCTTTACCGAAGGTAACTTAATTACGGCGATGAAGACGGCTGGTAAAACGCTTGATGATGAAGAAGCTCAGGCAATTCTCAAAGATGTCCAAGGCATTGGGACAATTGCGACCCGGGCGAATGTGCTCGAGGTGTTGAAGAAACGCGGCTATTTAGGGACTGAAAAGAATAAGTTGCACGTCAGTGAAGCCGGAATTACTTTATGCAAAGCGGTTGAACTCGAGCCCTTGCTGACTAGTCCGGAAATACTTATAAACGTTGTAATAGTAATGTCCGTTAAAATTGCGGGAGAAAAAACTGCTTAATTTGTTTTTTATAGCTTAATTTAACACAATTGCGGTTATCGAGAGAAGTAGTTGTGATTAATCAGTTCTTTCTTTTAAAAAGTAGTTGATTAAGATCACTAATTTCTCTTTTGGCACGACGCATAAAAATCAGCCACATTACCACGTATATTGCCAGAAAAATCAAGGTATAGCTAATTAGCCAAAAGATATTGAGTGGGAACCACCCAGCCAAAATAGCTAGAGGAGTAAAGAAAACAAAGGTTATGACAAAGTGAACTATTGTTTGACGCGTAATACTCCATTTTTCAATTCTAAACACTAATGGTGAAACACTAGACAGAATCCCCATACAAGCCCATAAAAGAGCAGAAGCAGCTGTTGCTAAAGTATTTGAAGAAAAATGGTTAACAAATTCGGGTGTTGAAGGCATAAAGTATGAAGTTTGGTAACTAAGTGAAAAGGATAGGGCAAATAAAAAACCAATACAGATACCTAGAGAAACACCGGATAAACTAAGATTAAGTATCTTCTTCATTTTAAAAGCTCCTTTCTAATTATTTGAGCATAACGTCTTGAAGTATAAGTTCTTCGGCCGTTTGATAAATCTACCTGGTAACTCCCAGTCGAACTTAAACTAAATGCTTTAATTTGCGTAACGTTAACTATTTCTGAATTTGAGAGCTGGATAAAAAGTTTTTGGGGTAGAATTTCTTTCATTTCATAGATTCGTTTTTGAATGTAATATGTGCCGTTTTTAGTTTCGCAGAGGACTTTCTTACTTTCAGTGTGAACGCTAATAATTTGATAAAGAGGGATTACTTTACGTTTCTCATTTTGGTAACCAGTCACGGCTTCTTGATTAACAATTTTATCAATTGCGGTAGCCATAAATAATAAGTCATCATTTTTTTGTTGAGTGTTGATTGAGATAAAAGGACTGGAAAAAGATTTTGAGATATTAAAACGAATTAGCATATTCTTCCTCCTTTCAGATTAGATAATAGGTGGACTAAAGCCAGAAAGCTATCTATTTAGGATAATTGGTAGTTTAAGGAGATAAATGGTCAAAAAAATAAAGCTGCTTTATGCAAATAAGCTCTATAAAAAATTATCAGGGTCTATTTGTTCCAAATACCCCCTCAAAAACGTTGTTAAAATAACCCCCGATATCTATAATGTAGATATTGGGGGTTATTTATTTTCATATTATAAAAATAACTTCTTCTATTCGTCATTTTTTCGATACCTTTTAGCACGATTTTGACCAGGAAATAAACGATCATGCGATCCAACTCGAATTCCAATTAAGACTAGTTCATCTTTATTAATCGTATAAACCACCAGGACATCGTTAGTTTCGCTTGGTGTTTTGTTTTTCGGGGTATCTCGCAGGTGAAATTCATTATAACCGCTCATTCGCCGATTAAGCTCATGATCTTCAAATTCTGGTGGTAATTGTTGTTGCTCAAGCAACAGGTCAATGGCTGCTCGAACTTCATCAATAATAGATTTATCTAAACTGGCTAACCGCTTTAGATCAGCATTAAAGGTTTCACGTGGTTTAAATCTTAGTTTTTTCATTATTTAAACTGACCCCAATAATCATCATCTGATTCAACAATTTCATCGTCAGGTAAAACGTGGCGTTTAATCAACTGATCACGCGCAATTGCATATTCTAACGAGCCTTCTTTCGCTTTTAATGCTCTTTCTAGCCAGTCCATTTTTTCTTGTGAAACGATGGCCACTGCGCGACTATTTGAACGAGCAATATAAACAGTTTCGTCTTCGTCATTAACTTGATCTAAATATTTTTTTAGATTAGCGCGAAAGTCGCTCTGTGTTAAGGCTAATGTCATATTTACCACCCTCTCTTTGTACTTAATATTGTACTTTATTCTGTACCAAAAATCAATTTTTAAGGAGCTAAAGCTATGCAACAAGTTGTCTTGCCCATCAAAGATTCTAACGTTCTCAAAGAGGTTCAAGATACCTTACTCAACAACTTTACAGCTGGCCGGCGTAACTATACTGTTTTTCAAGTTGGCAAAGCGACACTGCTGCGAGTCAGTGATGTCATGCGCTTAAAACAGACCGATATTTTTAATCTGGATGGTTCAATTAAACAAAATGCATTCATTCACGATCAAAAAACGGGTGAGTCTAATACCTTGGCTTCAGGATCTAATTTACTCCGTCGCCCGCGGCGTTGATGGACTTGGCGGTAGTCTTCATCAACTAACTCCACCATTACTTGGAAAGTAGTTCGTTTAATGCCAACGACGCGTACAATAGCCTTAAAAGTTGTCACTTTAAGAGGTCAAGTCCAAAATGTTGGTGTAAATTAAATTCCGCGAATTTATCATTTCACAAGCTTAAGCATACCGGCTTCTTCTGAATTGTCATCTTTTTCAATCCCGTGGTAAACGGTCATGTTTAAGTACCGTGGACCAGCAGCCCATTTTTCATTCTGTTCAATCAGTAGTGCTCCCATTAGTCGCAAGACGCTTAGATCATTCGGGAATATCCGGATTACACGGTCACGACGACGGATTTCTTGATTAACCCGCTCAATTGTATTATTCGTCCGGAGACGCTTCCTTAGCTCCTCTGGGAGCTGGTAAATCACCATTAATTCGTCAAAACTATTTTCTAATTTCTTCACCACCTTAGGGAACTCGGTCTGCCAATCTTTAACCAATTGGTCACGCCGTTCAACCGCTTGGTCGTACGTTGGAGCATTAAATAAATCTTTGAGTCGGTTAGCAACTTCTTTACGATCCTTGAGTGCCAGAATACTTGTACAGTCATTACTAAAATGAAATTGACATCTCTGCCAAAGGCTACCCTGAAATTGCGTAGTGATTGCATCCTTTAAGCCACAATGAGCGTCTGAAACAAACATATCAACGTTGGTAAGGCCCCGCTGTTTAAGTTCACTAAAGAAGTCCATCCATGCAGCTTTTGATTCACTATCACCGATATCAAAACCGAGCACTTCTCGACGACCGCTAGGGTCGATTCCAATCGCAACGAGTAAGCTATTACTTGTCACAACGTGACCACGGTGTACCTTAAATAAAATTGCATCGGCATACACAAAAGCATACTTTTGCGTAAGGGGACGTCGGTTAAAA
>OKWA01000492.1_pt1 | contig 20449 bp, 29 predicted proteins | sample 1606861 | NCBI WGS metagenome assembly OKWA01 (sample SAMN03281007, study PRJEB24777) | human gut metagenome | isolation source: fecal sample PR166 from 1 month old female Malay infant, vaginally... | reverse complement strand
ACCGATATGGTTATCTTCCGTGAAAACTCGGAAGACATTTATGCGGGTATCGAATGGAAAGCAGACTCTGCCGACGCTGAGAAAGTGATTAAATTCCTGCGTGAAGAGATGGGCGTGAAGAAAATTCGCTTCCCGGAACATTGCGGTATCGGTATTAAGCCGTGTTCGGAAGAAGGCACCAAACGTCTGGTTCGTGCAGCGATCGAATACGCAATTGCTAACGATCGTGACTCTGTGACCCTGGTGCACAAAGGCAACATCATGAAGTTCACCGAAGGCGCGTTTAAAGACTGGGGCTACCAGCTGGCGCGTGAAGAATTTGGCGGTGAACTGATCGACGGCGGCCCGTGGCTGAAAGTTAAAAACCCGAATACCGGCAAAGAGATCGTCATTAAAGACGTGATTGCTGATGCATTCCTGCAACAGATCCTGCTGCGTCCGGCTGAATATGATGTTATCGCCTGTATGAACCTGAACGGTGACTACATTTCTGACGCCCTGGCAGCGCAGGTTGGTGGTATCGGTATCGCCCCTGGCGCAAACATCGGTGACGAATGCGCCCTGTTTGAAGCCACCCACGGTACTGCGCCGAAATATGCCGGACAGGACAAAGTAAACCCAGGCTCTATTATTCTCTCCGCTGAGATGATGCTGCGCCATATGGGTTGGACTGAAGCGGCTGACCTGATTGTTAAAGGTATGGAAGGCGCAATCAATGCCAAGACCGTAACCTATGACTTCGAACGTCTGATGGAAGGCGCTAAACTGCTGAAATGTTCAGAGTTTGGTGACGCGATCATCAAGAATATGTAATCACTACATGTGTTAAATATTGAAACGGGCGTATAACACGCCCGTTGTTTTATGATGATGTAAAATCTTCCCCAAAACTTTCCCCAAAACCCTTCCCCAAAACTGGCTATTTTCTATGCTGTTTTGATATCTACGATAATCCAGTCTTTACCACGATCATCATTGTATCGGTCGGTCATTTTTCTGGATTTATGGCCTAACAACTTTTGCGTATCCAGACCCTGTTCCCGATATAACCGTTCTGACAGAGATCGCTGCTCATGAAATGTGGGCGCAGTTCCTTGCTCCCATTTTATGCCACATTTTTCCCGGGCCTTTTTAAAAGCCGTTGTCAGAGTATTTGCAGAAACCTGGTCTCCTCTGTTTGCTTGAGAGGTAGTGTGACGGTAATGGACCAGATATTTACTAACAACAGCATCCCTGCACTGAGATATAACTTCACGAAGGGTAATATTCAGAGCATCGCATTTCAGGTTAAGCGGAATAGCAAGTTTTGAACCGGTTTTTTCCTGAGTAATGTGCAACATGTCGTCCCATATATCAGAGAATTTCAAATTGCAGATATCGCCTAAACGTTGTCCAGTAACAAGAGCAAGTAGCATGCCGCATTTTAAATAGGGCTGCCGTCTGCTTACGCTGTCAAATATTGCCTGCCATTCGGGCAGTGACAATCTTTGGCGGTTTACTCGATTTCGCGGTTGTTTTGTTGCCTGCGCTGGGTTAAATCCTGGCGGAACATGTCCTGCGTGTTGTGCTTCTTTGAAGACGTCGATCAACACCATTCTCACGACTTGCGCCATCCTGTTATGACCTTCAGCCTTTACAGCATCAATTATTTCGGCAATATCAAGTGCGGTAATATCCTTGAGGTGTTGCATTCCACAATGCTCACGGAAAAGACGAATGGGTTTGCCTTTTTGCCGATAGGAGTTGGGTCTTAGTTCATTATGTTGCAGCCTGTCCTCTTGGATAGAAATATATTTATCAAGCCATTCTGTCACCGTAATGTCTGAGCGCCTGCCTTTCATTCTTTCCAGACGCTCATTGACGCTTAATATTTGTCTGGTACGTTGTTCAGCAATAATGGTATTTGCTTCAGTAGCAACTTGTTTTGCTTCATTCTCATCAGTTCCTAAGCTATGAAAACGACCGGATAGTGGATGTTTGTATTGCCAATATACCTTTCCGGTTCGCTTATCTAATTTGCAATATAAATTGGGTATAGAGATTTTGTGAGATCGGGGTCTAGCAGCCATCAGCGATTATCCTTTGGAGTTTTGGGTTTGCGTTTATTGGGAGTTGCGGTTCTGCAAGCGTTCCTACAAAACGGGAATTTCGGTCAATCATCCAGTAGCGACCAACTTTTATAGCGGGTGGGGCCATCATTTTCCCTTGCGCGTATTTTTTCAGAACTCGCTCACTTGGTGCTAAGTCCCCAAATTCTTCTTTAGCCCAGTCCTGTAAAGTGATTAGTCGAGACATTTGTCCTCCTCTTAGCTGCTGAGGGAGTTTGTGACCGATATATCTGACATGATATTAAGCTCATGGCAGGTACATCTCTTGACTGGTCATAGAGATAAATTTAATGCTGAGAAATGCAGTATTGAATTTATCAATTTTTCTATTTCCTGCGCATGTCACGTAACTTCTTAATGTGTTCTGCCGTTTCGATCTCTTCTGCTATCCGATCTGCATCAGCTTTATTCACAGGTTCAAAGTCATGATTAAAGCGGAACATGCTGGCGATACATGTTCTGCCTTTTCGGATGTAGTGAACTTTGTTGTGGGTAGAACGCAGGATTTTGCAGGGAGTGCCGTGGTGGTCGACGTACCAGGTGTTAGGGTCAATCACTCTGAACATTCTTGACCTTGTGTTGTGCGGATTGATATTCAGTGCTGATATTCACCTTTATAGCGAACACCTTTACCGGTTTATCGCCAAAGTGCGGATGTGTGATTGTCTTCACTTCATATCCGTCATACGGAACATCAATTCTGCGACTGGAATCGTCGCGCTTCGGATATCCCTTTGTGATAATCAGGCGGTCATATTCCCGGAACATAATTCGCTTATTCCAGTAGTCATTACACAAGCGATACTCTTCCGTTTTCTCTCCGCGAATCATGGCATCGAAGTATTCACTTTTAACAGCAAGTTGCAGGTTAGCCATCACTTAATCCCCCTTTGTTTGCGGATAAGCTCCAGATCTTGCTGGCAACTGGCGCAAGTCCGACAACCCTGAACGGCCAGGCGTCTTCGTTCATCTATCGGATCGCCACACTCACAACAATGAGTGGCAGATACAGCCAGGTAGTTCAGGCGGCGCATTTTTATTGCTGTGTTGCGCTGTAATTCTTCTATTTCTGATGCTGAATCAATGATGTCTGCCATCTTTCATTAATCCCTGAACTGTTGGTTAATACGCTTGAGGGTGAATGCGAACAATAAAAAAGGAGCCTGTAGCTCCCTGATAATTTTGCTTTTCATGTTCATCGTTCCTTAAAGACGCCGTTTAACATGCCGATTGCCAGGCTTAAATGAGTCGGTGTGAATCCCTTCAGCGTTACCGTTTCGCGGTGCTTCTTCAGTACGCTACGGCAAATGTCATTGACGTTTTTATCCGGAAACTGCTGTCTGACTTTTTTGATTTCAGAATTAGCCTGACGGGCAATGCTGCGAAGGGCGTTTTCTTGCTGAGGTGTCACTGAACAAGCCCCATGTCGGCAAGCATAAGCACACAGAATATGAAGCCCGCTGCCAGAAAAATGCATTCAGTGGTTGTCATACCTGGTCTCTCTCATCTGCTTCTGCTTTCGCCACCATCATTTCCAGCTTTTGTGAAAGGGATGTGGCTAACGTATGAAATTCTTCGTCTGTTTCTGCTGGTATTGGCACAAACCTGACTCCAATTTGAGCAAGGCTATGTGCCAAATCAATACTCGTTCTTAACTCAACAGGAGATGCTTTGTGCATACCGCCCCCCGTTTATTATTTATCTCCTCAGCCAGCCGCTGGGCTTTCAGCGGATTTCGGATAACAGAAAGACCGTGAAATACCCAGCCTCGCTTTGTAACGGAGTAGACGAAAGTGATCGCGCCTACCCGGATATTATCGTGAGGATGGGTCATCGCCATTGCTCTCCAAATACAAAACCAATTTCAGCCAGTGCTTCGTCCATTTTTTCGATGAACTCCGGCACCATCTCGTCAAAACTCGCCATGTACTTTTCATCCCGCTCAACCACGACATAATGCAGGCCTTCACGCTTCATTCGTGGGTCATAGTTGGCAAAGTACCAGGCATCTTTTCGTGTCACCCACATGCTGTACTGCACCTGGGCCATGTAAGCCGACTTTATGGCCTCGAAACCACCGAGCCGGAACTTCATGAAATCCCGGGAGGTAAACGGGCATTTCAGCTCAAGGCCATTGCCGTCACTGCATAAACCATCGGGAGAGCAGGCGGTGCGCATACTTTCGTCGCGATAGATGATCGGGGATTCAGTAACATTCACGCCGGAAGTGAATTCAAACAGGGTTCTGGCGTCGTTCTCGTACTGTTTTCCCCACGCCAGCGCCTTAGCATTAACTTCCGGAGCCACACCGGTGCAAACCTCAGCCAGCAGGGTGTGGAAGTAGGACATTTTCATGTCAGGCCACTTCTTTCCTGAGCGGGGCTTTGCTATCACGTTGTGAACTTCTGAAGCGGTGATGACGCCGAGCCGTAATTTGTGCCATGCATCATCCCCCTGTTCGACAGCTCTCACGTCGATCCCGGTACGCTGCAGGATAATGTCCGGTGTCATGCTGCCACCTTCTGCTCAGTGGCTTTCTGTTTCAGGAATCCAAGAGCTTTCACTGCTTCGGCCTGTGTCAGTTCTGACGATGCGCGAATGTCGCGGCGAAATATCTGGGAACAGAGCGGCAATAAGTCGACATCCCATGTTTTGTCCAGGGCAATCAGCAGAGTGTTAATCTCCTGCATGGTTTCATCGTTAACCGGAGTGATGTCGCGTTCCGGCTGACGTTCCGCAGTGTATGCAGTATTTTCGACAATGCGCTCGGCTTCATCCTTGTCATAGATACCAGCAAATCCGAAGGCCAGACGGGCACACTGAATCATGGCTTTATGCCGTAACATCCGTTTGGGATGCGACTGCCACGGCCCCGTGATTTCTCTGCCTTCGCGAGTTTTGAATGGTTCGCGGCGGCATTCATCCATCCATTCGGTAACGCAGATCGGATGATTGCGGTCTTTGCGGTAAATCCGGCACGTACATGATTCATTGTCCTGCTCAAAGTCCATGCCATCAAACTGCTGGTTTTCATTGATGATGCGGGACCAGCCATCAACGCCCACCACCGGAACGATGCCGTTCTGCTTATCAGGGAAGGCGTAAATTTCTTTCGTCCACGGATTAAGGCCGTACTGGTTGGCGACGATCAGCAATGCGATGAACTGCGCATCGCTGGCATCACCTTTAAATGCCGTCTGACGAAGAGTGGTGATCAGTTCCTGTGGGTCGACAGAATCCATGCCGACACGTTCAGCCAGCTTCCCAGCCAGCGTTGCGAGTGCTGTACTCATCCGTTTTATACCTCTGAATCAATATCAACATGGTGGTGAGCAATGGTTTCAACCATGTACCGGATGTGTTCTGCCATGCGCTCCTGAAACTCAACATCGTCATCAAACGCACGGGTAATGGCTTTTTTGCTGGCCCCGCAGCGTTGCAAATGATCGATGCAGAGTGATTCAAACAGGTGCTGTGGAAGACCTTTTTCCATGTCGTCTGCCAGTTCTGCCTCTTTCTCTTCACGGGCGATCTGCTGGTAGTGACGCGCCCAGCTTTGAGCCTCAAGACGATCCTGAATGTAATAAGCGTTCATGACTGAACTCCTGAAAATGGCTGTGAAAATATCGCCTGCGAAATGCCGGGCTGATTAGGTAAACAGGAAAGGGGATTAGTGATTCAGGCCGTTGCCGCGTCCGTCGAGAAAAACTTCCACGAGCAAATCACGGGTATAAGTGCGCTCGATGCCGCGATGCAGATAAAGCCGTCCGCGTAAATTAGCTGATGCAGTCCAGGTACCATCTTTGTGTTTGACCAGCATTCCTGGCATGACCGCACCGCGATTAACGGTCTGCGTTCCGTAATGTTGATGAACCATAAAAACTCCTGCCCGTAAGCTGGGCTGCTGAACATATAGAGACTTCTGCGCGCATTCAGGCGGTGGATGGCCGCCGGTTGTCATAACTAAGCCGCCTCGTTGAAGCGACTGAGGTATGAAGTGTTGAGTTGATTTCAGCTGGTCACACCGACGTTCACGCGTCCGTTTCACCCCTCGCACTCCCCGAAGCCTGCTGAAATCAAGCTGCGGATCTAAGCGGTCATCGCAACGGTGAATCAGGTGGTTGCCGTATCGTTGTGTTGTTGCGACATGGTGATGATAGCCATTGCTATTGGTGATATCAATACTTATTGCTATTATTAAATGTGTTTTGATATTAAATGTTTGATAGCAAAAAGAATTAATTTTGTGACTTGCATCGCATAGCGATAACTGAAGCGAGGTCGTGGTGGTTTTTTGAACGGTTTGTGTGATGAGGGGAAGGCAAAAGAAAACCCGGCACTGGGGCCGGGTTTAGATGGATAAGAAAGGGTAATAGGGAATGAAAAATCGCTTTGCGTAATGCAAGGTGGCGAGCAGTTTCTTAAGCACTAAAGAAAAAAGTACATTGATAGCTTATAAAGACCTGTTCCTGCAGCGATGATTGCTGGAACACCAAGCAATACCGCAAGCTTTGCGTCTGAAACCTTTCTATCGACAGCATCGATGGAGGGTTTTTTGGCTAGTGAATCTTTTATTGAATCGAGTCGCTCCAGAACAGCGATCATGTTTCTGTCGATAGATTTGACATCTGTCTTAAGCTCATCAACGTCACGTCGGATATAGGACACATCAGACTCAAGCTTTGCAACTTTCGATTCAAGCACATTATTACTCCCAGAGCCACCGCTACCACTTGATTGTAGCATAGGTACATTACCGCCAGACATACCAGCTGATTGAGAAAATGCTGCAGTATGCAAAGATGATGATCTTGCCGCTTGTTCAAGCTTTTCAGTTAGGTTTGGAGCTTCGTAATAACCGTGTTTCATTGTTAATATTATGACTTATTGGTTTTAGCTCTATCATGCTGATCGCGAATAAAGTCAGCGAGTTTAAGCATTAAATCTTCCGTCATGCGAATTGTTGCAATGTTGTACTTTACGTTTTCAGTGTCATTACTACCATCAGCGCCCCATTCTGTAACATGCTGAAAGAAAGATATGGAGCCTAAGCGATCGTCATCTTCCCCAAAAGATGAATATCCAAATGCATCAGCATATGCATCTACACAGTTATTTGATTTTTTTATAAGTTTTTTATCACTCATTTTTGCCTTTCCCGTAATGTTATTTTTATAAAGAATTCTTTCAGCGCATTACCCAAAAGCCTCATCAGCACGCAGCTGATTATCCGTGTTTCCTATACGTCTGCGGCATACTGCCAATAACCTTCCCGAAAATGAACACCCGGTTCATCTCGTCTTTCTCGATCGGGTCCCACGGTGAGTAGCTCTTGTTATCAGAGATAACCAGTAGCTTATCTTTCATCATTTGCAGGCGCTTTACATGGGCTGTGTCGTCGTACAGAAACGCATAGATACCATCACCGTCGAAAGATTTAACCGTGATATCAACGAACAGCAGATCACCTGGTTCGATCGTTCCTGACATGCTGTCACCGCGTACGTTAATGATGCGGATATTTTCTGCCTTCCTGCCATCGAACATGTGACGAGCATCGTCAAACGAGTACTCAACCGAGCGTAGGACTTCTACAAACTCACGGTTGATGACGCCCGGCCCAGCACTGACTTCTATATCAAGAACGTCAATCTTGAAGTATTTGGAATGGTTGACAGCAGGCTTTCCTGATTGTTGACCGTCATTTCTCATCGGGCCTATGCCTGATGAGAGCCACTCTGTTCGAACACCCAATGCATTAGCTATTTCAACAATTTTTGTTGAGCCGCGCGCGTTGCCGCTTGTCAGTCTCCAGATTGTGGGTTGAGCTACGCCAGACGCCTTTGCAAGAGCGCCTTGAGACATTCCAGATTGTTCCATCGCTAGGTTTAAGCGATCAGCAAGAGTTTCTTTTTTCATAAGTTTTAATTTATACGCTTGCGTATTGATGGTCAAAACACGTTTTGCTATTGAATGGGCTGATACGCATTGCTATTATCTGTTCATTGCAATACCAATAGGAATTGATAATGACAAATCAAACCATTCAACTCGCAATCAGTATTACAGGTAGTCAAAAACGACTGGCAGATCTATGCGGTGTAGCCCAACCCACTGTTTGGCGTTGGCTACACGGTGGCGGAATTGATGCCCGCTATGTAATGAAAATTGTCTCAGCCACTGGTGGAAAGATTAAACCAGCAGATATTCGTCCCGACCTCGCACCATTGTTTAACGCGAGTAATTCTGCCGCCTAAACTGCGGCGTTAACTGATAAGGCAATGACTATGCAACCACTTACATACCAACAGACTAGCGGATTTAGCCCGACAGCGGTGATAAATCGTTCTCAAACAAAACAGGTGCCAGGCCACGAAAAAATCCGTGATGCCGTCCGCGCCTGGTCGGCTGTAGATAATCAGGATGTCGTTGCCACACTCATTGTGAATGAGTATCGGGAGCAGGGCGGCGGCACCATCGATTTCCCTGATGATGTCAGCCGTGCACGCCAGAAGCTGTTCCGCTTCCTCGATAACAAATTCGATTCTGAAAAATACCGAAATAACGTGCGTGAATTGACCCCGGCAATTCTGGCGGTACTACCGCTGGAATATCGCGGCCACTTGGTTGAGCAGGATAGCTTCATGGCTCGGCTGGCTGAAATGGAAAAGGAACTCAGTGAGGCAAAACAGGCTGTCATTCTCAACGCACCACGCCACCAGAAACTGAAGGAGATGAGTGAAGGCATTGTGTCGATGTTTCGTGTGGACCCGGACCTGGCTGGTCCATTGATGGCGATGGTCACCACCATGCTGGGGGCAATATGACAGGTTCAGAAATGGCAAAAGCCGGTCTGCGCGAACAGAACCGACTTTCAGGTGCAAATCGTAACACACTCATTGCGGGAGGAATTATGGCAAACACTGCTGAGATATTCAATTTTCCAGTGCCGGATGCGGCACAAAAGGAGCCGCGCGTGGCAGATCTCGATGATGGTTATACGCGCATTGCAAATGAGTTGCTGGAAGCTGTGATGCTGGCCGGATTAACACAGCACCAGCTTCTGGTCTTCCTGGCTGTCATGCGCAAAACATATGGCTTTAATAAAAAACTGGATTGGGTTAGCAACGAGCAACTTTCCGAATTAACCGGGATATTGCCGCACAAGTGTTCTGCTGCAAAAAGTGTTCTGGTAAAGCGTGGGATTTTTATTCAGAGCGGGCGGAATACCGGCATTAATAATGTGGTCAGTGAATGGTCAACATTACCCGAATCAGGTAAGAAAAATAAAGTTTACCTGAAAGAGGTAAATTTACCTGAATCAGGTAAAAAAAGTTTACCCAAATCAGGTAAAGGCGTTTACCCGAATCAGGTAAACACAAAAGACAATATAAAACCTTTTTCGTCCGAGAATTCTGGCGAATCCTCTGACCAACCAGAAAACGATCTTCCTGTGGTGAAACCGGATGCTGCAATTCAGAGCGGCAGCAAGTGGGGGACAGCAGAAGACCTGACCGCCGCAGAGTGGATGTTTGACATGGTGAAGACCATCGCGCCATCAGCCAGAAAACCGAATTTTGCAGGGTGGGCTAACGATATCCGCCTGATGCGTGAACGTGACGGACGTAACCACCGCGACATGTGCGTGCTGTTCCGCTGGGCATGCCAGGACAACTTCTGGTCCGGTAACGTGCTAAGTCCGGCCAAACTCCGCGACAAGTGGACCCAACTCGAAATCAACCGTAACAAGCAACAGGCAGGCGTGACAGCTAGCAAACCAAAACTCGACCTGACAAACACAGACTGGATTTACGGGGTGGATCTATGAAAAACATCGCCGCACAGATGATTAACTTTGACCGTGAGCAGATGCGTCGGATCGCCAACAACATGCCGGAACAGTACGACGAAAAGCCGCAGGTACAGCAGGTAGCGCAGATAATCAACGGTGTATTCAGCCAGTTACTGGCAACTTTCCCGGCGAGCCTGGCTAATCGTGACCAGAACGAACTGAACGAAATCCGCCGCCAGTGGGTTCTGGCTTTCCGGGAAAACGGGATCACCACGATGGAGCAGGTGAGCGCCGGAATGCGTGTTGCCCGTCGGCAGAATAGACCATTTCTGCCATCACCCGGGCAGTTTGTTGCATGGTGCCGGGAAGAAGCATCCGTTACCGCCGGGCTGCCAAACGTCAGCGAGCTGGTTGATATGGTTTACGAGTATTGCCGGAAGCGTGGTCTGTATCCGGATGCAGAGTCTTATCCGTGGAAATCAAACGCGCACTACTGGCTGGTTACCAACCTGTATCAGAACATGCGGGCCAATGCGTTGACTGACGCGGAATTACGGCTCAAGGCTGCCGATGAACTGGCCTGTATGACCGCGCGAATTAACCGTGGTGAGGCTATACCTGAACCAGTAAAACAACTTCCTGTCATGGGCGGTAGGCCTCTAAATCGTGCACAGGCTCTGGCGAAGATCGCAGAAATCAAAGCTAAGTTCGGGCTGAAAGGAGCGATGAAATAGAGCTAAAGTATTAGCTTAAAAATAAAGTATACCTAGCGAATATAATCTAGGACTAGTTGTAACTCCCGAAATGATTGATTGCGTGAGCAACAAAATTTTTCTTCCATTGTTGTGAAATCATTTAGCCATAAAGTTTATGCAGAGATTTTATTTTATTTTTGAGTTGATTTTTTTGTAACGAGCTGTATATTTCGCGCCTCTTGTCATACCAGTTATTTTTTTCATTATATTCATAACGTTGATTGAACTATGACCACTGTGAATAAAAAGTTAAAAAAAACTGCATCTGGCGCGATTACATGGTCGGTAATTGTTACCCAGATATTATCTCCAGTTTCTCTTTCTTTGATCCCAGCAAACAGTTTTGCATCATCTGGTAATAAAGATGTTACGCAAATTTATGCCAGCGATGAGCATGCAAATAAAGTGGCCTCATTTGCAGCAAGTGCAGGTCAGAGCCTGGCGAATAATAATGCAAGTAGTTTTGCTGTAAATACTTTATCAACTCAGGCGACAAAAGAGGTCGTCGACTGGTTGCAACAATATGGCAATGCGCGCATCAAGCTTAATGTCGATGATTCTTTTTCCTTGAAGGATTCATCATTCGACTTTTTATATCCATGGCTGGATACTCAGGATTATGTGTTATTCAGTCAGACATCACTACATCGTACTGATGACCGAAATCAGACCAATATTGGTTTGGGGATTCGTCATTTCACTCCTGATAACGCAATGTTGGGTGCGAATGTTTTCTATGATTACGATTTAAGTCGTAGTCACTCTCGTGCAGGTTTTGGGGTTGAGTACTGGAGGGATTATTTCAGGCTTGGTGTAAATACCTATTTTGGTCTATCTGACTGGAAGAACAGTCGTGATATTGATGATTATCTGGAAAGACCTGCAAATGGCTGGGATTTTTCTGCTGAAGGATGGCTACCTGCTTATCCGCAATTAGGGGCATCTATTCAGTTTGAAAAATATTATGGTAAAAATGTCGGGTTATTTGGAAGCGATAACCTGCAGGAAAACCCTTACGCAGTTACTGGGGGAATTTCTTATACACCAGTTCCTCTGATTAAGTTTTCTGCACAGCATAAGCAAGGACAGAGCAACACTCACGATACAACCTTTGGTGTTGAGTTTAATTATCGCCCGGGCGTTTCCTTGGCTGAACAGCTTAGCAGCGATAATGTTGCAGTTATGCGAGAAGTCCAGAACCGGCGTTATGATTTTGTTGAACGAAATAACAACATTGTTCTGGAGTACAAGAAGAAGCATGCACTGAAAATCAGTTTGCCAGAGTCTGTTCAGGGGGAGGGGGAATCAATCATCCCTGTAACACTGACAATCAACAATGCTAGTGGTGGTATCAAGTCTGTACAGTGGAATGATAGTGCATTCACTGCGGCTGGCGGCAAGATCAGTGGAAATGGCACATCATGGCAGATCACTTTACCGGCTTATAAAAGCGAAGGTGTAAATTCGTGGAATGTTGGAGCCACAGTACAGGATAACAGAGGCAACGTTTCCAACTATGCCGTGATGAATATTAGCGTTACTGATAGTGGTGTCTCGACGGCTGATTCGTCTTTTACACTGGATGGAGATTCGTCGCCGACGATCTCTGCTGATAGCCAATCCACTTATCCGATAGTATTAAGCCTGAAAGATAGTAACGGTAAGGCATTAACCGGACTGGCTGATGACATTGAAATGTCAGTGGAATTTACAGCAGATAGCAATAGTGCTCGACAGCGTGAAACGGTAACTGCTCCGTCATTAGGCGCGGTAAAGGAAATCTCTGCTGGGGTATATCGCTCTGTTCTGACTGCTGGTTCGCAGGCTGGTACGGTACGTGTAACTGCAAAAGTTCAGGGAAAAACCTTTACTCTGAATATTAAGCAGGCAGCCATTACTGATAGTGATGTATCGACAGCTGATTCGTCTTTTACACTGGATGGAGATTCGTCGCCGACGATCTCTGCTGATAGCCAATCCACTTATCCGATAGTATTAAGCCTGAAAGATAGTAACGGTAAGGCATTAACCGGACTGGCTGATGACATTGAAATGTCAGTGGAATTTACAGCAGATAGCAATAGTGCTCGACAGCGTGAAACGGTAACTGCTCCGTCATTAGGCGCGGTAGAGGAAATCTCTGCTGGGGTATATCGCTCTGTTCTGACTGCTGGTTCGCAGGCTGGTACGGTACGTGTAACTGCAAAAGTTCAGGGAAAAACCTTTACTCTGAATATTAAGCAGGCAGCCATTACTGATAGTGATGTATCGACAGCTGATTCGTCTTTTACACTGGATGGAGATTCGTCGCCGACGATCTCTGCTGATAGCCAATCCACTTATCCGATAGTATTAAGCCTGAAAGATAGTAACGGTAAGGCATTAACCGGACTGGCTGATGACATTGAAATGTCAGTGGAATTTACAGCAGATAGCAATAGTGCTCGACAGCGTGAAACGGTAACTGCTCCGTCATTAGGCGCGGTAGAGGAAATCTCTGCTGGTGTATATCGCTCTGTTCTGGCTGCTGGTTCGCAGGCTGGTACGGTACGTGTAACTGCAAAAGTTCAGGGAAAAACCTTTACTCTGAATATTAAGCAGGCAGCCATTACTGATAGTGATGTATCGACAGCTGATTCGTCTTTTACACTGGATGGAGATTCGTCGCCGACGATCTCTGCTGATAGCCAATCCACTTATCCGATAGTATTAAGCCTGAAAGATAGTAACGGTAAGGCATTAACCGGACTGGCTGATGACATTGAAATGTCAGTGGAATTTACAGCAGATAGCAATAGTGCTCGACAGCGTGAAACGGTAACTGCTCCGTCATTAGGCGCGGTAGAGGAAATCTCTGCTGGTGTATATCGCTCTGTTCTGGCTGCTGGTTCGCAGGCTGGTACGGTACGTGTAACTGCAAAAGTTCAGGGAAAAACATTTACTCTCAGTATTAAGCAAACAGCAGCAACAGAACCTGATTCTGAGGTCAGTGCTGTTTTAACCGCTGCACCAGCAGAACAGGTAGTTGGTTACAATATCAATCTACAACTGGCAGTGAAGGATTCACAAGGAAATGCAATCACTGGTGATAACACTCTGAGCTTTTATGCTCTTAACCAGGCAGAAGGAGTCGAGTTTGGGACTGTAACGGAAAAAGACGGTGTCTATAGCGCGACAGTAACTTCAAAACGAGCTGGTAAGATTACTATCGGTGTTAAATCTGATAGTCATGATTTCTCAGGTGTTAAGAAAGAAATCACCTTTATTGAGGACCGGCAGCAGGTTACATTCTCTCAGTTTGAAGCCAGCCAAAATAATGCATTGGCTGATGGAAAACAGAGAAATATGGTAACTGTAAGCCTTGCGGACCGTTTCGGCAATGTTGTTCCTGGTTATGCTGTCACATTGTCTTTACCAGCAGGGATAACTCAAGTTGGTGGTGAACATGCTGTTTCAACTGACGAAAATGGTAATGCTATTTTTGCGTTAATAAGCTCCACTCCGGGGTCTTACGTGATTACAGCTCATGCTGGTTCTCAGATGTCTACTGAGTTAACAGTGACCTTTGCATCAAATATGACCGGAGCTTCACTGTCACTGACGCCTGAAAGCAGTAGTTTAATTTCCAATATTCCTGCTAATGGTAAGGATGCAGCGGTATTAGATGTGCAGCTGACAAATACGAATGCGTCGGTCAATGGGCAAAAGATTCAGCTCATCACCTCATCTGAAGGATTATCTGTACCAACAAATATCGTGACTGATTCAACAGGGCATGTTTCTGTTCCGCTTACAACGGTGAAAGCTGGTGAGTACACGGTGACTGCACGGGTGACTGACGGTTCCCATAGCGTGGAATCTGGCAGCGTTAAGTTAACTTTTGTGCCCGATGTTGCTTCTGCAGAACTGAATATGAGTGTATCAAAACAGGAGATTGTGGCCGATGGCAGTGAAAACGCAACAGTAAACATTCAGTTGGTTGATGCGAATAACAATGCGTTTACAGGCGAGGTGGATTTAACGATTACACCATCGACGGGAGCATCATTGACCAGTAGTAATCTGCAACTGGATGCTCATGGACAGGCAACAACGCAGTTCACTGCATCGAAATCAGGCCAGTACACAATTCAGGCCGAGTATGTTCTGGATGGGAAACGCATAACCGCAAGCCAGAATATTGATGCCGTGACGGATGTGAAGGGGGCTGTGTTGGAGATCACATCATCTGCATCTTCGGCTGTAGTGAGCGATACCAACAATCTGGTATTTACGTTACTGTTGAAAAGTAAGTCAGGCGAAGCATTAAGTGGTCGAGCATTGAATGTTAAGACATCTGGGCCGTCTAAATATGGTGCGTTGGTGGTTGATAAAACCACAGTAACGACTGATGAGAACGGTCAGGCTACGGTAAGCGTACATGGTCGAACGGTTGGTTCGTATAAATTAACGGCGACCTTAAACGAACTTGGCAGTGATGTTAGCGCGGTGAAATCATTCTCCCTGTACGCTGATGACGCAAATGGAGTATTGACTCTAACAAAAGATCCTGGTTATGAGACAAACGATGGATCTCCAGTAGGTATTTATGCTCGATTTGTCGATCATTTTGGAAACCCATTATCTGGTACGGTTGAGTTTTCTGCTGGTAGTGAAGATAGTCCAGACTCTCAACGGGTCAAAATGGAGCCTGCTACAGTAACGTTACACTGGACAGGTAATGCAGCTTCGGAATTCAGCACCTATGAAAGTGGTTATCACTGGATTAAGGCCAAAATAACGAATAGCAAAAATACATATGAGAAAACAATAAGGACTTATGTTGTAAAACTACCTGAAAAGGATAGTTAACAAAATTGAATGGGGAGGGCTTAGCCCTCCCTCTTTTTACAGGTTAGCGTTTGGGTTTTGTTGTTGGGGAGCTGTTTTTATAGGCGCTCCCAGGTTTTTAGTAAACCACTCAACGACTCTGTTTATAATAATTGGCTGATACCATGTCTTATCGCCATGCTCGGCCCCTTCTACCAGCACGTACTCAGCGTTATCACCGTTCTTCTTCAACATCCTGAATAGTTTGGCGCTTTGCTCAGGTGAAACCAGAGTGTCTTTGCTACCATGCATAATAAGAAATGGGGGTTTTACTCCTTTCATATGTCCGATTGGACTGGCGTTTAGCGCTTTTTCTTTTGACGCTGTGATGGGGGCTCCCGCAAAATTTCTGAATGCAGGGCCATTGATCATTAAGGCTTCGGTTACGGCAGGAGAGCGATGAACCTCCTGCACTGATTCAGGGAACCCCTCGCCAATATTCAACAAGTCAGAAATCCCATAAAGTGTGGCAACTGCCTGAACATCTGAGGATTGCTGAAGAAAGTCACCTTTATCAAAGGTTTTGTCACCATTTGTAGTTCCCATCATCTGGGCAAGCCATCCACCGGCAGAGTCACCCAGAACTCCGATTCTTTGAGGATCAATCCCATAATTGCTGGCATGCTCTCTCAGGTAACGTATTGCAGCTTTTCCATCCTCAACTGGTGCTGGAAATGTATCAGGAATTGTTCTGTATTCTACAGCGGCCACAACAAAACCAGCTTCTGCCAGAGCCATTCTCATTTCAATAAATTTGTCATGTTCAGAAGACATGAATCCGCCGCCGGGATAATAAATAATGGCTGGTTTTAAATCATTTGTTCGCGGGACAAGAACTGACATGTGAAGCTGTCTGACAGAACGAGTTCCTTTTATCTGGGAATAAACAACATCACCAATGAGATCGACCTGGTTTCTGGTCGGTGAAACACTAATGATATCTGCACCCGGGGTGTAACCAGGAAGATTAGTCTGGACAGGTGTTGCACAACTCCCGACCGACATGGCCATTGACATACCATACAATAGTGTTGCAGATGATAATATCTTGTTAATTTTCATGTTTTACATGCCTTGACTTATCGGATGAAATTCTCTTACTGAATTTAACGGCAGTTTAATAGCCGTACAACTCGTGGTAGCCAGGAAAATATCCCAGTCGTGGTTAAGGTTGTACTTGACGGCTATTATTTCAACAATGCTTAAAGTGAGAGCTTAAGGTTATGCGTATGTTTTACAGTCCGAGTAGATTCTGACCAATAGCTTCTTTGTATAATTCTGTCAGAAATAAATCTTGGCTTGCATGAAGTTTGAGACCTTATCTTGTTTGATTATGAATAATCAATTCGCCATAATTGTATCACCGGAGCCTGAACAACTCCGGTGACTTCTGCGCTAAACGGGGACGTTTATGCGCACACACAATCCAAACTCTCTTCTCCCTTCACAGATGCAGAAATGCACCTGCGTTTTTTTGCATCCAGCGTCTGACCTCTGTGGAGGTGAAGCGTGAACCTACCACAAGATGGCATCAAACTGCATCGCGGTAACTTCATCGCTATCGGCCAGCAGATCCAGCCTTATCTGGAGAACGGAAAATGCTTTCGCATGGTGCTTAAACCGTGGCGTGAGAAACGCAGTCTTTCCCAGAATGCACTCAGCCACATGTGGTACAGCGAAATCAGTGAATACCTCATCAGCAGGGGGAAATCGTTCGCTACCGCAGCATGGGTAAAAGATGCTCTCAAACACACATACCTCGGTTATGAAACCAAGGACCTGGTTGATGTCGTAACCGGCGAAATCACTACTATCCAGTCGTTACGCCATACCTCCGATCTCGATACCGGAGAGATGTATGTCTTCCTGTGTAAGGTTGAAGCCTGGGCGGTGAATATTGGCTGCCACCTGACTATTCCGCAGAGCTGCGAGTTCCAGCTGCTGCGCGACAAGCAGGAGGCGTAATGGCTACACCGCTTATTCGTGTCATGAACGGACACATCTACAGAGTACCAAATCGTCGTAAGCGTAAGCCTGAGCTGAAACCATCCGAAATACCAACACTGCTCGGATATACCGCCAGCCTGGTTGATAAAAAATGGTTGCGACTGGCAGCAAGGAGGAATCATGGCTGACTTGAGAAAAGCAGCGCGTGGTCGGGAATGCCAGGTAAGAATCCCTGGCGTATGTAATGGCAATCCTGAAACGTCAGTACTGGCACATATCCGGCTGGCTGGATTGTGCGGTACCGGTATCAAACCGCCAGACCTGATTGCCACCATTGCATGTTCTGCCTGCCACGACGAAATCGACCGTCGCACGCATTTTGTTGACGCTGGATATGCAAAAGAATGTGCGCTGGAAGGTATGGCGAGAACACAGGTTATCTGGCTGAAAGAGGGGGTAATTAAGGCGTGAATACTTACTGCATCACACTACCCTGGCCGCCGAGCAATAATCGCTATTACCGCCATAATCGCGGACGCACGCATATCAGCGCAGAGGGGCAGGCATACCGCGATAATGTCGCCCGAATCATTAAAAACGCAATGCTGGATATCGGCCTGGCTATTCCTGTGAAAATCAGCATTGAGTGCCACATGCCGGATCGCCGTCGCCGTGACCTTGATAATCTGCAAAAGGCCGCTTTTGACGCACTCACCAAAGCAGGTTTCTGGCTGGATGATGCTCAGGTCGTTGATTACCGCGTTGTGAAGATGCCCGTTACCAAAGGTGGGAAGCTGGAGCTGACTATCACTGAACTGGGAGATGAATGATGTTTGAGTCTTATATGGCAGAACGTCTTCGCCGCCGCTGGGTGCGCCTGCGCTTATATCGTTTTCCTAGTTCTGTTTTGACCGATTACCGGATACTGAAGAATTACGCCAAAACACTGAAAGGAGCTGCCGCATGAATACCCAATATTTACAGTATGTCCGCGAGCAACTCATTGTGGCTACCGCTGATTTGAGCGGAGCAACGAAAGGACAGCTTGAAGCCTGGCTGGAGCATGCACAATTTGATACTGGTACATACAAACGAAAGAAGCCGCGCATTCTGGATGAGGTAACTGGCAGGATGATTACGCTGGATAATCCGCCGATTTCCGGTAAGCAGTTGTACGCAAAAGGTTCATCCATTGCACTGGTCAGCCAGGTTGAGTTCTCAACCTCGTCATGGCGCCGCGCGGTTCTGTCTCTCGAAGAACATCAGAAAGCGTGGTTGCTGTGGAGTTACAGCGAAAGTGTTCGCTGGGAACATCAGGTCACCATAACGCAGTGGGCATGGAGCGAGTTTAAGACTCTGTTGGGTACCAGGAAAATTGCAGGTAAAACACTGGAACGTTTGAAGAAGTTGATCTGGCTGGCGGCACAGGATGTGAAGAACGAGCTGGCAGGGCGTAAGACCTATGAATACCAGGAGCTGGCATCACTGGTGGGAGTGACATCAAAAAACTGGTCTGAGACATTTACTGAACGCTGGATTGCAATGAAGCACATTTTTCTACAGCTTGATAGCCAAGCTTTATTGCTTTTAACGAAAACACGTTCAAAACAAAAGACCATATTTTCACAGCAAGATATTGCAAAACTGGATTAAAAATCATATATTTTATGTAAATCTGATATTTTGCCAATGTTGTACGCACTGGCAGTAATCCAAATTCAAGCCCGAGGTTTAAAGCCTTGGGCTTTTCTGTTTCTGAACGGTGAGTAGCCTTCCAACCTACCCCAGCCAGGGTGTCTTCAGTTGTTGAGTTGATATTGCTTAACCCTCTGTTGCCAGCTACATGCTGGCTTTTTTATTCCAGGCTTGCGGGGAGCATCAACTCCGTGCTTTGTCGTTAAATTACCCCGTGAGCCTGATTTCTGACATTTAACGTCCCGGCCTTTTGTCGGCGGCGAAACATTGGCTATTCATATGCACGAAAAAGAGAGCCTTGCCGGAGCGTTCTGGCTCGTTTTGCTGATCATCGCAGGTTGGGGCGGTCTGGTCCGCTACCTGATAGATGTGAAGCAGAGTAAAGCAACGTGGAGTTGGATAAATGCTCTGGCTCAAATAGTGGTATCAGGATTCACCGGTGTTATTGGTGGCCTGATCAGCATCGAAAGTGGATTCAGTATTTACATGATTCTCGCGACAGCGGGGATTAGTGGTGCGATGGGTTCGGTTGCACTGACGTACTTCTGGGAACGACTGACAGGGGTGAAAAATGCAAAATCTTAATCCTCAGCGTAAAGCCTTCCTCGATATGTTGGCGTGGTCAGAAGGAACGGATAACGGGCGACAACCGACACGTAACCACGGTTATGATGTTATTGTTGGCGGCGAACTGTTTACTGATTACTCCGATCACCCTCGCAAACTTGTCACGCTACACCCCAAACTCAAATCAACAGCCGCCGGACGTTATCAGCTTCTTTCACGCTGGTGGGATGCTTACCGTAAACAGCTTGGTTTGAAAGACTTCTCCCCCAAAAGCCAGGACGCAGTGGCATTACAGCAGATTAAAGAGCGTGGTGCTTTACCGATGATTGATCGCGGTGATATCCGTCAGGCAATCGACCGTTGCAGCAATATCTGGGCTTCACTGCCGGGCGCTGGTTATGGTCAGTTCGAGCATAAGGCTGACAGCCTGATTGCAAAATTCAAAGAAGCTGGCGGAACGCTCAGAGAGAGTGAGGTATGAGCAGAATAACCGCGATTATCTCCGCTCTGGTTATCTGCGTCATCGTCTGCCTTTCATGGGCGGTTAATCATTACCGCGATAACGCGATTACCTACAAAGCCCAGCGCGACAAAAATGCCAGAGAACTGACGCTGGCGAACGCGGCAATTACTGACATACAGATGCGTCAGCGTGATGTTGCTGCGCTCGATGCAAAATACACGAAGGAGTTAGCTGATGCGAAAGCTGAAAATGA
>OKWA01000491.1_pt1 | contig 20461 bp, 27 predicted proteins | sample 1606861 | NCBI WGS metagenome assembly OKWA01 (sample SAMN03281007, study PRJEB24777) | human gut metagenome | isolation source: fecal sample PR166 from 1 month old female Malay infant, vaginally... | reverse complement strand
GATTTACATTAAGAAATAGTATATAATAGTACCAAGAAGTAGATTGATATTTTTTGATAAGGATCTGAGGAGTTAAAGATATGGTTGAAGTTTCTTACGAACGTTTAGCGACGATTTTTAAGGCATTAAGCGATGAAACAAGATTACACATCATCGATATGTTGTCTTGCAATGAATTATGTGCAGCCGATATTTTAGCGAGCTTCAATTTGTCTCAATCTACGTTGAGTTACCACATGAAAATCTTAATTGATGCAGGTGTAGTTAACTCTCAACGTAATGGTTTATGGACGCGTTACTCCATTAATGAAGCTACATTTGCGGATATTTTAGATATTCTCCCTCAATTATACAAAACTAAAGATGAGTGCATTTGCGCGCAAATTAAATACTGCCGCATTTCTGAGCACGAAAAAGAAGCGTAACAATGAGACGTTGGATTATGCATGTTGATATGGATGCATTCTTCGCGTCCATAGAACAACTGGATCATCCAGAGTATAAAGGCCACCCCGTAATCGTGGGTGGTCTTTCTTCACGTGGTGTGGTAGCTACCTGTTCCTATGAGGCCCGAAAATTTGGTGTTCACTCTGCGATGCCAATCTCGAGGGCTAAGAAACTCTGTCCTGATGGGATCTATGTATATCCTCGAATGGATCGCTATAAAGAGGTGTCGAACCAAATTTTTTCCATTATGAACGAATTTACCCCTTACATTGAGCCTCTATCTATTGATGAAGCTTTTCTTGAAGTGAGCGGCATGTCTACCATGTATAGTGGCCCTAAAGCGCTAGGGCGAGCCATTAAAGATCGTGTATTCGAGAAAACAGGACTTATTATTTCTGCAGGCTTAGCACCCAATAAATTTCTTGCTAAATTGGCCTCTGATTTAGATAAACCTGATGGTCTTGTAGTCATCCCATACGGTCGTGAAAAAGAGGTGCTGGCGCCTTTGCCGATTAAACGTATTTGGGGTGTTGGTCCTCGGACAGAGAAAATTTTGAAAGCCGGTGGCTTTCACCTGATGCGTCATATTCAGTCTTTGCCTGATGAAAGCAGTTTAATTCCTCTCGTGGGGAATCAGGCAAAACGCATATGGGAACTGGCGAATGGTATCGACGATAGACCTGTTGAAACAGATCGCAAGATACAATCAATTGGAGCGGAGGAAACCTACGAAGAAGATCTCACAGAGGGCCGTGCTATTGAATTAGAGTTTAGGTACTTTGCGAACCGTTTATCGAAACGGCTTCGGAGGCGTAACCTTCATGGACATACTGTATCTATCAAGGTTCGGTATGATGATTTTACCACCGTATCACGGCAGAAGCGGCTAGATACACCGTCAGACCAGGAACATGTATTTTTCGAAATAGCATTGATTCTGTGGAATAAATTGATGCAGGATAAGACGAGTAAGCGGCCTAAAGAGTCTAAGAAAGATACGGAACCGTTAGGGGCCACTACAAAGGTAAAGTCTACGAATTTTAAATGTAGTAGTTCTAAAGGGATTACCTGTATGGATCCGCCTGGCCCTATACGACTATTAGGTCTCACTGTGAGTGGTCTCGATGAGGAGGTTCCTATGCAGGATAGTCTCTTTGAATCCTCACAGGATGAAACAGAGGATAAGCTTGCTAGCGTGTTAGACTCCTTAGAGTCTAAATTTGGTGAGACTGCTGTTATGAGTGGTGCATTATGGCAACGCTTTCACGGAGACAATGGAATACGCAGAAAACGGTCAGAGTTGAAAGCGGCCGTGGATGCACAGCTTGGTCAAGAGGATGGGGTATCTACTAAAGTTGATGCAGGCTCGACTAAAAAGGCTGATCGGTCTACAGTTACAGATATACACCCATCTATTGAAGAACCTAAAAAGATCGTTAAAAAGGACTTATAAAGTTTATATTGAATACTTTCACTAATATAATTGTTCATGTTACAATATGAGTGTAGTGTTAATAAATTACCGCAAGAGAGGTATAGATATGAGTTTATTTCGTGTGGCCATCCATTATGGCGTAAACAGTAATGGTTTCTTGTCCTATGACACAGAAACAAAAACAGTGTCCGTAGATTTACCTGAACAAGAGTGGGTTGATAAGGTAATCGCTTACTTGAATAATGAACATGCTACTGAGCATGCTACAGGTCTTGATACGTATGAACGGTTGACCGTAAAACCATTAGAATCTTTGGATAACCTTAAGTTAGCTTTAACACGTATGTGGGAAGCAATCGACGTACAAGTTGACTGGAGTCGTCCGGCATAAATTGAATGAAAACACCTTGTGATCTAAAAGTTAGTAGAAACAAGGTGTTTTTTGTTTTGCGTATTTTTGTATGTATATCTTAATAGGTTTTAAATATATAGCATTGAAATTCTCATTTTAGAATTATAAATGATATCGTGTATACAAGATTTGTAAAAGTTTAGGGTTGTTATGTTAAAAAATTTGTGATATTCTAATTACATATTAATGGATAATAATTATCCATTAATAATTTTTATCGTAATTAAGATGTATGATTTAAAAATTATGTAAAGTAAATTACTTTAATTTTGATTTCTAAGTAGGAGTTTATACTATGAGTGATGAAAAGAAACTGACAACAGCTTTTGGGGCTCCTGTACCCGACAATCGCAATTCCGCTACAGCAGGTAAACGTGGTCCTGTATTGATGCAGGATGTTTGGTTGATGGAGAAACTGGGCCACTTTGCGCGTGAAGTGATTCCTGAACGTCGTATGCATGCGAAAGGATCCGGCGCATTTGGTACTTTCACAGTAACCAATGACATTACAAAATATACGAAAGCGAAAATTTTCTCTGAAGTGGGCAAACAAACACCGTTATTCGTACGGTTCTCCACCGTTGCGGGCGAACGCGGTGCAGCCGATGCGGAACGCGATATTCGTGGCTTTGCCGTGAAATTCTATACGGAAGAAGGTAACTGGGACCTCGTAGGCAACAATACACCTGTATTCTTTATCCGCGATCCATTGCAATTCCCTGATTTGAACCGCGCTGTAAAACGCAATCCTAAAACAAATCTTCGCGATGCGACAGCAAACTGGGACTTCTGGTCTAGCTTGCCAGAGGCTATGCACCAAGTAACAATCGTAATGAGTGACCGCGGTATTCCTAAGTCTTATCGTACAATGCATGGATTTGGCAGCCATACATACAGCCTTATCAACGAAAACGATGAGCGTGTATGGGTTAAATTCCATTGGGTTTGCCAACAACCGATTGAAAACCTTTCCAATGCTGAGGCGGCCGAACTTGTGGCTAATGACCGTGAAAGCCATCAACGGGATCTTTTCGATGCTATCGAACGCGGCGATTTCCCGAAATGGAAATTATGCATCCAAGTGATGACGGAAGAACAAGCCAACAACATGCCATACAATCCATTTGATTTAACAAAGGTATGGTACCATGATGAATTCCCATTGATCGAAGTTGGTGTGATGGAACTTAATCGCAATCCAGAAAACTACTTCCAAGATGTAGAACAAGCTGCATTTGCACCATCTACTATCATTCCTGGCGTATCCTTCTCCCCTGATAGAATGCTTCAAGGCCGTTTGTTCTCCTATGCGGATGCACAACGTTACCGTTTAGGTGCCAACTACCATCAAATCCCTGTTAATGCCCCAAAATGTCCTGTAAATAGCTATCATCGTGATGGACAAGGACGTGTAGATGGCAATCATGGATCTACTATTGGCTACGCACCTAATAGCTTTGGTGAATGGGCTGAACAACCAGAATTTAAAAATCCTCCTCTCGATGTATCTGGTGCGGCTTATCAATATGACTTCTATGAAGATGACTCTGACTTCTTCACACAACCAGGTAAATTATTCCGTCTCATGAGCCCTGAAAAACAACAAATCTTGTTTGAAAATACGGCAGCGGCTATGGACGGAGTACCTGATTTTATCAAAGAACGGCACGCAAAACATTGCTACCAATGTGATCCTGCTTATGGTGAAGGCGTTGCTAAAGCCTTGGGCATGAACATCGACTTTAGCGATGTAAAATAAGATTAATGATATTATTTAAACAACATTAAAATAGTTTATCTAAACAATACTAACGCAATAAAAGAACTTCCTTAAACTAAGACGAAGCCCCTCCTTGCTATGTAGCTCATAGTAAGGAGGGGCTTTTGTTGTGGAGAGTGTATTTAAATATTACTAATCAAATTTTTTACTTGTTAAGTCTTGATACATGAGCTTAGCAATTTCATATTGTGGATCACCCGGTTGTAGCTGGTGTGTCGGTAGTTTAAATACGGTTTCAGCTATTTCACTTTTCTTGATATCGATGCCTTTTACATCTTCAGAACGACTTATAGAAATGGTATGCGTTGTTGGGTTTATGAAGTATGCATTTACATCGATGCTGAAAGCTTTATTTTCGTCCTTTCTCATGATTGTACGTAGAATCATGGCTGAAATAGCAGTAGTACCATCTTTTTCGCCTAATAGCTGCTTAGATGTATAGTCCACATAATCTGCATAGACATAAATATCACCGGGTTTGGCCTTGTCATAATCTTGTGTGTAGGCCTCTACTAAACGCAAATCGAGCTGTCTCCCAAATGGTTGAGAGAACATTTCGCTTTGTAATGTTCGTGTTTCATTAACAGGTGGATACATAGGTATTGCTTTTAAACCTTTTAGCATATCCGCGCGAGTTTCATTTTTCCGTTTAGCACGACGTTCCGCACTGACCTTGTCTAAGCGTTCACGTTCCTTTAACATGGCCTTTTCTTGTTCTTCTTTAGTTTTGTAGGTCTTTACGGATACAACACGGTTACCGGTCATAGTGACTGTTGAATAGACGGGCTTATCTTTAGTAGGCTTTCCCTTAGAAGCAGCAAGAGTAGATTGGACCATAGCCGGTGTTGCACTTTCGATAGATTTTTTTAGTTCTGGAAGATTGGAGTAATCCATATCAACCATAGCAGTATCTGTGTTTTCGGTAGATTGCACAGGGGCAGCTGCATATGCAGATGATATAGCTAATACAGCTAATAGTGAACTGACAATAATTGATCGTTTACATAGTTTCATTACATATACCTCTCTTTAGTAAGAAATCTCTAATACCATCAATAGCTGTATTATAGCATAGTTTTTGCATAGATAGATTTAAAACCGTATTTATTAACTTCTAAAAGAGCCTAAGCAACTATCTGAATCGAATCGATTTATGGTATGGTGTATAGGCTCTTTTTTACTTTCAGAAATATACAAATTTTAAAAGGATTTTAGTATAACTATGTAGAATTATATGATGTGTTGAATTTACACGAAATGTTACATGTGAATAGGAGGCAGTTATGAAATCTAGTAGTTTGGCATGGTATGTGATGGTGGCTTGCATGGGAGGAAGCCTTTGTGTTGGATCTGTAGTACAGGCGAATTCTCCAGCGACGGTGAAAGCAAATAGCTTTGTTCCCGCAGCTATTGTAACGCAGGCTCAACCAGCTCAGCCTGTTACTGTTACAGCAGTTAAGAATGATGGAGTTAGTGCTACAGCAAATCATACAGTAACTAATGATGAAGTAGCACAGGACGCACTTAAGCAAAAGCAACAGTACCAAGCCGAAACTGAAACGATGGGCTTGCTATGGATGCGCACCTCTGCAGAGTACAGAGCGTTGGCGTATCAAGGGTACAATGTGGCAATGAATGCCGTTAAGATGGCCGTTACTGATCCATCTCATCAAAGAAAACCTTTAGCTATCGTTCTTGATGCGGATGAAACAGTAGTGGACAATACCAAGTTGATGGGTGAAAGTATAGCAAACGGCAATGGTCGTTTTGATGCACCTTGGTGGCGCCAAGCCGTACATCAAGGAAAATCGCAAGCCATGCCTGGAGCCGTTGAATTTTTAAATGAAGTTCATAAACAAGGGGTAGAAATCTTCTATGTTTCAAACCGCTACGCACCTGTAAACCTTGACGTAACGATACAGAACTTTAAAGAACTAGGATTCCCATCTGTCGATAAAGATCATGTACTACTATTCGAAAAAGACTCTGATAAACAACCTCGCTTTGATATGATTGCTAAAAAATATTATGTCGTTGTATACATGGGCGATAACGCCAGTGATTTTCCTATTGGCACAAAAGGGAAGACCTTAGCTGAAAGAAATGCTATCATCGATGCTCATAAAGAGGACTTTGGTACTACCTTTGTAGTATTTCCAAACCCTGCCTACGGATCTTGGGTAAGTGCATTAGCCAAAGGTTACCAAAACCTAAGCCCAGAAGAACAAAAACAAGTGAATAACCAATACCTACAACAATAAGGATGTCTTGCGTATACTTTATTAAAAACGATATAATAAAGTATACATGCGTCTATAGCTCAGTTGGATAGAGCGGCAGTTTCCTAAACTGCATGTCACTGGTTCGATTCCGGTTAGGCGCACCAAAAAAATAATTAATGAGCATATGTTTTTTAGTATTATGCCTTTTTAGGAGCCAAGATTTAATTCTTGGCTCTTTTTAGGTTTTGAAATTTATAACACCGTTTCTATAGAGCAGAATAGGTTTGAAAACCTGCTTTTATCAAAAATTATTCATATGCTAATTAAACATAAGCTTTATGATAAGTATTCCTTAATAATGATATAATTAAGATATATATTCAGTTACATATTTAGTTACATATTCAGTTAAACATTATATGTAAACGGCAGTATATAGTGGAGAGTGTATATGAGCATTTATAATTGGATTCAAGAAAAACTATTTGATGATTACGAAGAATGGCGTTTGAGGTGCCCTGATTATAATCGAAATGGTTTTAATATAGTAGGAATAGATAATACCCTAAAGGCTATGCATGATGGATTTTTCATGTATATAGAATTGTATCCACCTCATGCCATCGATGGTTGCACTGCGATGAAAGCGCGTGTAGGAAAAACACCAGATGCAGTAGATATATTCTTAGACATAGATGGTAAGACGTATCGTATGGCTGATGTAAGTTATCCTGATGCAGTGAAGATGATGCGGGCCTTTGTGAAAAAACGCAGAGTACCTGATTGTAGTTTGTGTGTAGAAGCAGCGTATCTAGATATCAATCAGATGCGACCTACATTTACAGAGTTAGCAACGTTGTTGCTAGGCGATGCTAAACAAGCTAAATCGTTTATGACCAAGGCTAAGTTGCGCTCCATGGAAGAATTAGAAGATAGTTGGTGGAATTTCTATGAGAAACTAGTAGCTAAAGGATATGCTGTAGAGCTAAGCTGTAAATGTGAATTAGAGGATTTTATTTATTATGTACAGAAATTAATACGTAACAAGTCTTTAGATACCGGCGAAGATCTAACTATTGACCTATCAGCATTAGATGAAGATCAAGTTATTATGGACTGGTGTGCTGATCTTAATTCTAAATGGGAAAACTATACGTTAGCAGGCATGGACATCGGAACTGATAGCTTTGTACTTATGGTGCTTTCAAATGAGGAATTCAAAACAGCCCAAGAATTAGCGAAAGAACTATTACATAGAATCGATGTAGCTGAACGCTTATGATATAACAGAAATTATGATGAGTAGCGTGATTATAATGTAGGAGAGAGTCATATGAGTATTGTACGTCTACCAGAATATGAAGCAGAGTTTGAACCGGAAGAGTTTGAAATCTATGCATTGCCGCGGAGTGATGCGAATGGGGCTAGTCCTTATTTAGAGAAGTACCATAGACCACTGGTGTCTACTGATGCTATTCTAGATACTCGAACTGGCGTGCTTGACCGTAGCGAAGGCATTTTGACGTGGATTATTGAGGGCCTTGACGATAGATGGGGGTATAGTTTTGAGCCTCATGGGGTCTATAAATTGTTAGTTAAGAAAGCAAAACCCTTAGAGGACTTGGGATATATGCGCCCGTCTTGGAATAATCGCTATTATGTGCTTGAGGTATTAGAGGAACATGCCAAACATAGCGAGTTAGAGGCGTTGTCGGTTTATTTGAAAACCCCTAAATATCTTCATACTGACCGAGGCGATTTCCTGTTAAATCGAGAGTATCAATATTACACAGCCAGAATTGATGATTATGCATTCACCCTTGATGTAGATGAGGGCTCTGATGAAAGCTGCACCGTAGCATTGGCTGCTTTCAATACAATCGATAATTTCAAAGCATTTGAACAACGAATTAGTGCCTATATTAGTGAAAAATTGCTAGATCTTGCTAATGATTGGCTCGACAATGACGACCAAGATCCGATTACGTCAGACGTATTTGCTAAGCGTATTACGATGGGCGAATTGGCATTTCGCAATGATGGCACCATAGAGGTCTATTATGACGATGATGATATCTTCTGGGGGCACTGCATCATAGCTCATATTGATGCAGATGGAAATCCTACTGATGCGGATATTGCAGGATAATCAATTAATGGAGCATCCTAATGAGAAAATCGGAATTAATGACATTATGGAATGTTGAAAGCTGGTCTGAAGAACCGTATGGCGTTTACTTTGTATCTCGCAGATTGGGCACTAATTGTTTAGAGAATGTAGGACAAGCCTTTCAAAAACTTAATATTAGTTGCACCGGTTATACTGAAGATGATGTACTTTCACTATCAATATGGGAACAATTATATACTCAATTAGATGAATTAGATCAACTAGCACAGGAACTCATACAACAGGAAATACCGCAAGAAGAGTCTGTTGTACTAACGCTAACAGATATAATGCTGGATAAATCAGGTTGTTACGATGCATTTGCACTAGGCTATGATGTGGGAGAATCCCCAGCAGGACATCTATATGTTTTGGTTCCTTTTGATGAAAACTTTACGGCTCAACAAGATGTGATATACGAAACCTTATAGAGTTGTTTTAAAGTGGTGATACTGGTGTTGTATTCTACCTAAAAATATAAGTGATATGCAGGAGAGAGACTATGGAAGATATGTATAAATTAGTCATAGATTTCTTTAGCCATGATATGGATTTAGATGATTTATTTGATTCTGAGGCTATCATCTGGATTGACTGGCGCGAGGATGACGAAGATGTGGTGAACTATTTTAATGACATGATGGATGAGCCTATCGACATTCAAACCGTTAGCAATGGAAAGCAGTATGGTGACGATATTGTGTTGCAAAAGGGCGATAAAAAACTGCTAATTCCTTACGGTGATGAGAAAGACCGGGATGTAACTATTAAATATTTCAACGACTTCGTTAAACCTGATTATGAGGTGCGCTGGTTTGCTGAAAGTCTTGGCGGTGATACGCTCGGATTTGCTGTGCTTTCAGGGACAGAATGGCTAAAGCTAGAAGATGAGTTTGGTGCAGATATAGTTTGTTATTATTTTGTACCTATTGATTTAGAAAGCAACATGTTTAATCTCAGTATGAGCGAGGTTTCTGCGTTGTTAGAATTACGAGAAAATAAGAGATGAAATAGAGAGAATAGGCGAATCTATAAGAGGTAACAATATGGAGTATTTAAAAATATTACATGAAGATTCTAACTTAGCAGCAGATTTTGATGCACTATTTGATTTCTTTTTGCTCGATGAACCTACGGAACGTGATGAGATTGAGGAAAAATGTACCTTTTCTATGGATGGAAAGGCTTTTGCTCGTGATGGTGCAGGCGGTGAGTATCATCAACTAGAGGATGGATCAATTGGATATATGAGTAGCGAAGGTGAATGCGGTCGCATAGCTGAAAGTATAGACGATTTAATTTGTTTATTGGTGTATAGCATTTGCTGGCATGACTATTGTGACTCTAGCCAATATACGGATATATCTACACTCGAAGTCTATGCCAATGAGCGACATAATCAAATTACATCCTATACAGATATGGATAAATGGGAATATGTTGTTAAGGTGCTAGGAATGCCTTCCGAAACAAACTTGGCTGCTGTACTGCAAAAGTTTTACGATGCAGCACACCGAGAACCTGTATACCAAGGCTTTTACCATGAAGAAGATGGTAGTGTTACACCTTATGAAAATCTGTTCTTTTAATATGTAAAATGGGAAAATAATCAGCAATAAAAGAGTGTTTCAAGAGGTTTTGTGTTGTAATAGGAGAATCGTATGGCAATTGATGGAGTAAAGATCATAGACAGTGATGACGGTCATGATATTTATAATGCTATTGTTGAGCGGTACAAGGATGGTATCAGTGTCGATACTATAATTTCTGAAATCTTAGGTGAGGAACAAAATTTTTGTACTGATGAGTTTTACACAGAAATTTATTGGACTGCTGTGGCCTATTCGCTGTGGAAGATAGGGCATCTGCCAGATGACGTTAAAGAGAAGGCATTAAACGTAATTGCTAAGGGCCCTCATGAGTTTTGGCTAGACATCGATAGTAAGGCCCTTAAACAGCGTCAAAAGGTATTAGATAAGTTAGCCCTGCAGCTACAGAGCGAAAATCCAAAGCCGCTTAAGGTTCGTAAATCTAAAACAAAGAGAGAACCTTATTTTAAGGTGGGCGACGTATTAGCTGTTAAATTTGAAAACAAGTATGGTACTATTTTTGTTTCTGAGGTGGATCAATCACCGCGGAAAATTGAGTACCATTTAGCTTGTACGCGGCTTTTACAAAAAGAAAAACCTACAATGGAACAGTTTCTAAACAGCAAAATTGCCTGCCGGAAAGATAATACAAATTTCGGTATCGATACAGATTGCTGGTTTAACCATAAGGATTTAGGTTTGTTACTGAATAATTTGGAAATTATTGGGACCGTTGAACTATATCCGTGCAAACTATGGAAACTAGCACCAGCGGGAACGCTAGAGGATATCTATGAGGAGATTACAGATGAGCCAAGAATAGGTAGACTTCGCCTTATAGAAACGTATGAATTGGTGAAAGACATTGTTCATCAATAATTACTGTGTCAATAAGAGGGAGTAGATGTGATGGATGTAGCCACTCAAATATATATAGAAACTGTACAAGTCAGTGATATACCGTGGCACCGGTTAACCACAACCTATGGCCGTGCTACAGACTTTCCTACAGAGCTTGATGTATTGTGGAATATGGAAAGTATAGAAACTATTAATGCGGCTGGTGAAGAGCTAGCACAGAATATTGAGCATCAATCGACGTTGTGGCATGCTACACCATTTGCCATGATTTTCTTGTTTCGTATTTTTAAGAAAGCCCAGAAAGAGAGAACTCAGAATAAAGTAGCTCAGTATTTAGCAGAACAATTGGTAGACCTATTTTCTGTGATTGCTGAGTGTATCCGAGATGGTCTTCCACTGAAACATGCTGATCCTCTACCGTGTTTTGAGGATATGCTCAACGAAGAATATCTTTGGTCTGAAGAATACGATGAAGACGAAGATGTTCTTAGATATGAGGAAGAAGACGTATTCCCTGATGATTTATTCTTTAGCTTTTATTACTACTCACTGCAAGTGCTTTTACTAGGTAGGCTATTATTAGATAAAAATAACGAGCAAGAGGCTATTTTGCTAGAATTATTGACAGAGATAGAGTCATAAATATCTAAGGGAATTATAGATTGTTAAGTGTTTATGGAGATTTTAGATTATGGGACTAATTGCAAATTATAGCTGCTTAAGCGATGCGAATTTAAAAGAACTTAAGGCGATGGGCTCAGAAGAAGAGGGAATCCTTGATAGCGTTGAAGAGTGGGGAGAAAATGATGAGTTATTGCTTGATATCGACAAGATGTGGGATGTACTCCATTTCGTGCTTACCGGAGTAGGAACTGACCATAAGGACGATAATAACCCTCTTAGCCAAGCGGTATTAGGCGTAACGGCTGTGGAGGATGTATCAGACTATGTAGCATATACAGAACACAATCATTTAGCCAATATCGTGGGGGCCTTAGAGAAGTTTAATATTGAAAATGCTCTGGAATCTTTTGATATGAAAGCCTGCAAAGAGGCAGAATTATATCCAAATATCTGGGACTACGATGAGGAAGAGGAAGAAATCAGAGACGAACTTATTCATGATTTCGAGCAAATGAAACGCTTTTATAAACAAGTGCTTGAAGCTAATAGGCATGTGCTTGTATCGATTTGTTAAGTTCATAAAAGGAAATTATTATCATGGATAAAGCGCGTAAAAAGGAATTACTAAAGGCTTATGCTAATGAGCAAAAGCAATCTTTTAAAGATAGTTTGCCAATGGATGAAGAGTTATTTTGGCAATTATTTGATTATGTAGACGAGAAATTAGAGATAAATGATGGTTGCGATCATAGTTTGACTTTCACTAGAGAATTCTTAGAAAAACAAAAGGTAGATGTGGAAAGCGTACTAGACTGGATTGTCAACGAAGGTGGCGGTTGTGACTGCGAGGTTCTCTATAATGTAGAAGAGAGATTTGAAGAGTAATATCTATGTAATTGGAGAGATTTTCGTATACAGCGTGTTCTTGACTTAGAGCAAACTGTAATCAGTCTAATGTAAATTTATTTGTGATTATGGCAACCAAGTAATCTTTGGTAAAAAATCATAGTATACTAGAAATGTTAAATACTGCCGGCAATATTAGCGATTTTGTCTAAGAAGCGCCGGCGTTTTTCGTCCGAGCTGGTTTCTGTGCCCGCCAACTGGGTATGTGTAACAGGTTTAATGCCACAGGATTTCAGAACCTGATTTTTCAATACCTTGCCATAGTCCTGAATAAATGGTGTCAAAAAGGCGGGAGTGTTGTGGGTGGTGATGATCCAGGCGGATTTTCCCTGTAAATGACCTATAAGGCCTCTTTTTCCGTATGAATAGGCAAAGCCTGCTGTAAACACGCGATCGATAAAGCCTTTGAGCATTGCCGGCATACCACTCCACCAAATTGGGTAGATAAAGATGAAATGGTCTGCCCAAGTAATTAAGTTGCGATACTTTTCCATGTCCGGCACAGTGCTTAAATCTCGACGTTTGTGCGTGTCATCAAATTGCAATATAGGATCGAACTGCTCCTCATATAAATCCAAGGTGTTCACATTGTGGTCTTTTGAAAGATTCTGTTGCACTACTTTCAGAATAGCGTCATTAAAACTTTGATGATTAGGATAGGTGTAAATGATTAAAATATTCATGGCTAGTTCCTTTCTATTTAATCATCGTCAGATTGAAGCAATTTATATAGTAAAATGGTATCTATATTAAGTTAAAGTCTAGTGAAGAGTATTTATTCTGAAAGTAAATGACGATAGAATTTGCTAAGGAAGTATTGTTAATTTCTTTTATTTGCAGGTGTTACTATAAAGGTATATAGTATAGACATGTGATGGATAAAGTCACATGTCTGTTTTTTATAAGGAGGACGCTATGCAACACGTTCAAACCCGCAGTACTACGTCCGCGTTAGTACTCACAGCCGTATTGATTGCCCTCGCAACATTGTTTACCATGTACACGAAAATTCCAGTACCTGGCATTCGCGGCTATTTCAATGTAGGAGATGTCGTTATTATGACGTCAGCTCTATTATTAGGTCGAAAATATGGCGCCTATATTGGTGCTATCGGCCCGGCGCTAGCTGATTTATTTCTCGGCTATGTAGTCTTTGTACCCATCACCTTCGTGGTGAAAGGACTTGAAGGCTATCTTGTCGGTACTGTCTATAAGAATAAGACAACTACCTCTGCCTTAGCGGCAACTATCCTAGGTGGTATTATCATCGTAGCAGGCTACTTTATCGCTGAATACTTTGTATTCGACCCAGGCGTAGCCATTGCTAGTATATTGACGAACGCCATTCAAGCCGTTATGAGTGTCATTATTAGCATGATACTCTATGCGATATTGCGTAAACGACTTGGATAGTAAATTGACAGTCTTTAGAATTCAGACTATACTATAAGTACAAAAGAGCCAGTTAACGTGTTCTACGCGTTAGGCTCATCAAAGAATTGTGAATTTGATAAACCTAACGTGTCTAAGTATTGCCGTACTTAGTCTTAAACGTTAGGTTTATCTTATTTTATAATCAATATATTGATTATTTCTTAAGAATTAACACTACGAGGGTAGCGAATAAAATCATTAATGATAATGCTTCGTATACAGTCATAATGTCACCTCCCTCAAAAGACGGAGATGAACCTAACTCACGTTAATGGCTCTTTCGTTATTAGTATATAGCAGAAATTATTGATTGAAAAACACGGATTAATTTCGTACAACTTGTACACGAATAAAAGGGAGACTCTATCAAGAGTCTCCCTTTGTTAGTTATAAATAGACTAATATTTATTAATAGATTTTTTATTGCATAGAACATAAGTTCGGTTTATAATAAACGTAAGATAGTCGAACGAGGTTGGGTCACCCTTTTTCTTTGAAGGGGGTGAAAGCCTATGAATGCTTATGGAGTCATTATGATTGTCCTCGGAATCTTAACTGTCGTTATTTCCTTTGGCGCATTGATAGTGCTGATTTGTCGTAATAACGACAAATAGCCCTTCGTTACCAACTGGTAGCTGAAAACGAAAGGCCATTTCTGCATGCTTTATAATGTTTTGGGATGAGCCTGACGGAACCACTCGTCGACTATCTCTTTATTACATTATAATGAGATTGGCGTATATCGTCAATCTGGATGTGTCGTGTAATGTACATAATATAATAGTGTTGTTGAGAGGGCCCGTCGGGGTCCTCTATTTTTGTTGTCGTCGTTCCTTAATTACAGTACGTTTCGCTCTTCAAAGACTGCTTTCACCGTAAACAGTGCGTTCAGCACGCGTGGAAATCCTGCATAGGGGATGCAGTGGGTGCAGACTTCTACGATTTGCTCGGGCGCGATACCGACGTTGAGTGCTGCGTTGGTATGTACTTTCAGTTGAGCCTCGCAACCGCCCAGCGTTAACAGGGATGCGAGCGTAACCAGTTCCCGTTCCTTTAAATCCAGGTTGGGGCGCGTGTAGATGTCGCCGAATAGCTCGACCAATAAATCAGCGATGGCCGGTGAAATCTCTTGAATTGTGTTATACACCTCCTCGCCGTGCAGCCCGTCAATTTGTTTCAATGTGTTCATACCGATGTTAAAACGTGTTTCTTTCATAATTATTACCTCCGTCTAGACGTATGATATATGCTCGAGTATACTTGAGGTCAAGGTGGTGAAAGTATGAAAATCGGCGAATTTTCAAAATTGGTAGGATTGTCCATTTCTACATTGCGATATTACGAGGATCAGGGATTCCTTCACATCGAGCGACAGAACGGCATTCGCAATTACCATGCGGAGGACGTGGGCTTTGTGCAGTTTATTAAACGCTTGAAAGACATGGGAATGCCGCTTGCGAATATCAAGCGATATGCGGATTTGCGGTATGCCGGATCTCATACGGCCCGTGAAAGAATGACACTGTTGCAAGAACACTATCGATTTATTGAGGCCGAAATCAAACGATTGGAAGGCTATAAGAATAATCTTGAAGATAAGTTGGAGTTGTATGAAAATCTTTTGAATCAAGATCACAAAAAAATTGACATACGTGTAAATACGTATTAAAATGTAAATGAGTCAAAAATATAAAAGGACGGTGATTCATATTTGACTACACCAAAAGAGTTAATGAAGGTTTTAACAAAGGATGGTTGGTATATTGATAGAATTAGAGGTTCACATCATATATTAAAACATCCAACAAAAAATGGGCGAGTGACTATAGCACTACATAAAGAAGATTTAAAACCTAAAACATTACAAACAATCTTGAAGCAAGCGGGGCTTAAATAGCCCCCTATCAAGATAAAATGGTGAAGTTAAGGTAATCACAAGCTGAGTGTGTAGATAGAAGGAGGAAATAATGAGAAAGGAAATGTACCCAGCTGTATTTAGTACAGATGGTGGAACTGGATATACAGTAAGTTTTCCGGATTTGTTAGGCTGTGTAACTGAAGGTAATACTTTACGTGAAGCAGTAGAAATGGCTGAAGACGCATTGGGAATCTACTTATATTCATTAAGTGAAGATGGTGAAGAATTTCCGGAAGCAAGCAATCCAATTGATATTAAATGTAATAAAGGTGAATTTATAGATTTAGTAAAATGGGATGAAGAGGAATATTTAAAAAGAACCGATAATAAAGCTGTAAAAAAGACCCTTACAATACCAAGCTGGTTAAATCATAAAGCTGAAGAGAAGCAACTTAATTTTTCACAAATTTTACAGAGAGCATTAAAGCAAGAGTTAGAATTAGTATAATGTGTAATATTTAAAATTTTATAGATTATAACTCATGTAAGTAATATTAATTAACTTTTGACTTATTCTTTAGGTAGTTAAGTAAAGTTTTCATATGATATAATACTTTCATTATGTAATAAACAAAGGAGATTTAAATGGCAAATTTACCTAACTGCCCTAAGTGTAGCGACGAGTACACATACGAAGATGGTCATATGTTTATCTGCCCTATGTGTGGCAACGAATGGACAGCGGCCGATGCGCAAGCTGCAGCTGAAGCGGGTATTATTCGCGATGCTAACGGCAATGAGCTCGCTGATGGCGATACAGTGGTTGTTGTAAAAGACCTCAAAGTAAAAGGTGCGGGCGTATTGAAACAAGGTACGCGTGTAAAAAATATTCGCCTCATTACCGATGCAAGCGATGGTCACGATATCGATTGTAAAATTGATGGCTTCGGTGCGATGGCATTGAAATCCGAAATGGTTAAGAAGATATAATGTAATCAAGTTTTATATGATGCATATTATGAGTACCTCCGCCTCTCATGGGGCGGAGGTTTTGTATATTTCTATACTATAAATTCTGGTTGTAATGAAAATCACTATTAATTAAAAGTGCCCTATGGTATGATGATGGTGTAATGACTGTATAACATTTGATTTTATAATGGAGGAATGTATCCATGTTACCAGAAAAATTATTAGAAGTATTAAAGCATGAAGGTGTTGTATCGATTACAACGTGGGCGAATAATGAAGCGCATGTTACTAATACATGGAATTCATATTTGAAGGTTGATGGCGATAATCTTTGGGTGCCTGCAGCCGGTTTGACTAGCTCAGAGAACGATTTGAAAGTGAATAATCGCGCTATTGTTACATTGGGTGCTCGTGAAGTAGAAGGCTTTAACGGTTATCAAGGTACGGGTTTCCGTTTGGAATGTACTACATCCTTCCTAACTGAAGGTGAAATCTTTGATAAAATGTATGCAGAATATCCTTTCATCAATCGTGTTCTAGTATTACATGTACAATCTGCTAAACAATTGTTATAATTAAAAGCTCATCGATTATAGCCATATAGGACTTTCATAGAATATATTTATATAATGAATCCTAATATAAATCCCTATCGAGACGTTCGATAGGGATTTTTTCGTGGTATAATCAACTTATAATGCATATAGTATGAGAGTATTTAGATGAGAGGAAACTATGTTTAACCGTGTTATATTGTTGGCTTTATTAGTGTCTGCAATGAGTCCTATTAGTTCTATAGCTGCAGATATAAAGCCTGCGGACAAGCGTAATTATGAATTGCAACAACAGATTTCTTATAACGTGATTATTCCACCAGAGGCTTTTGAAACGAGTGCAGATGGAACATTAATCGTTCCTATAGAGATTAAGACGGACGATAAGGGCAATATTGTAGCTGTTGAAGCAGGTCCTAATAATTGGAAACTAGATCGTGAAGCGTACCCTATCTTTGAGGAGGCTGCTAAAGAAGCGGCTTGGAATACTAAACATGTTGATACTGATGAAGCACTTGTTGTAACGATTCCCGTTAGTATAGTCATGTTATCTGATACTAATTCAAAGAAACGATAAAGGAGGGCTTATGGAGGCTACCAAAGATTTAGAGAAATATACTTATGAGCTTCTCGCTGAGCGTGGTGTCACATTAGATGACATTGCAGAACTTGTTTTTTACGTACAAAAACCGTATATGCCGAATTTAAAACTGGAAGAGTGTCGCACAAGTGTGGCTTCTGTACTATCTAAACGGGAGGTGCATAATGCGATTATTACGGGTATAGAGCTTGATAAGTTAACGGAGCAGAATAAACTATCTCAGCCATTGCAACGCATTGTTGCTAATGATGAAAGCCTGTATGGGATTGATGAAATTTTAGCCTTTTCCATCGTTAATTTATATGGGTCTATTGGCTTTACAAATTATGGCTATTTAGACAAGGTAAAGCCAGGTATCATCAAGAAACTAGATAGTGAAGAGGGCGGGCATTGTAATACATTCCTCGATGATTTGGTAGGTGCCGTAGCGGCAGCAGCGGCAGGAAAACTGGCACATAATGAACCAAATCGCGTGCAACATGCTATAGCAGAAGAATAGAAGTCCGTCATATATCTACTTGTCGATAAAGTATGAGGTGGGCTTCGATGACTCATTGATAACACTTTCACAATAACTTGATGACACTTTGATAACAACTTGATAACAATTTATAGAGTTGCTAGATACTATTGATGGTATAAAGAATAAAGAGTATAAATAATATTGATTGGAAATAAGTACTTTGTTTTGTAGCCTATATACAGGAGGAGCTATGCAAAAGGTTCTAGTAGTTATCGATATGCAAAATGATTTTGTAGATGGTGCCCTTGGTTCATCGCAAGCACAGTTAATCGTAGATAATGTACGTAAGAAAATTGAAAGCTTTGATGGTCCTATCATCTTTACGCGTGACACGCATGATAGAGATTATTTGGAACACCAAGAAGGAAAGCTTTTACCAGTGCCACATTGTGTTAAAAATACCGAGGGCTGGCATATTGTGGATGGTTTGATTGAGGCTGCAGAAGGTCGATCAATTATGAGTCCTGTGTCCTTTGTAGATAAACCAAACTTTGCCTCCTTTGAGTTGCTTACACGGCTAGAGGGCATGGATAAGGTAAATCCCATTGAATCGATTATGCTCATCGGCTTATGTACAGATATTTGTGTTGTGTCCAATGCGATTATGCTGAAAGCAGGCTTGCCAGAGATTCCGATTCACATCGATTCGAGCTGTTGTGCTGGCGTAACAGAGGAGTCCCATCAAGCGGCATTAACAACTATGAAAATGTGTCAGTGTATTGTCGAATAATTTGTATATATCTGTATATGTTTTTATGTAGAACTATCTGTTATTGCTGAGTAAAAGTCACATAACAATCAACTAATGAAAGGCTGTAGGAGTTCCCATGGCCTTTTATGTTAGTCTTTTATATTGACGTTTTTCTATATAATGTGTACAATTAGATAAAGAATGATAATTCATATCAATTTATTGGTTGAAAAGTATATCTTAACTTCTGGTTAAAGTTAGGATAATACGTCTCTTCTTGAAGTATATATGCTATGCTAGTAGATTGATTCTATACTACCGATGCAGGTGCATCGAATCGCTTTCACAAGAACGATGATACGAAATAGTTAACATTGTTCTACGCCCTAAATTTAAGGAGGACTATTATGAAACCTTTCGAACTCGCACCCTTACCGTATGCTTATGATTACCTAGAACCTGTTATCGACGCTGAAACAATGAAATTGCATCATGACAAGCATCACCAAGCGTATGTTAATAATTTGAATGCGGCCATCGCGAAATATCCGGATCTTGCGTATGGTTGTGTAGACTGCATTCTCGGCGATATTGCTAATGTGCCAGAAGATATCCGTCAAGCAGTTATCAATAATGGTGGTGGTCACAAGAACCACACTATGTTCTGGGAAATTATGACAAAACCAGATACTTCTAAATTGCAAGGCCCTTTGAAAGAGGCTATTGACGCTGAACTTGGCGGCTACGATGCGTTTGTTGAAAGCTTCTCTACTGCGGCAGCTACACGCTTTGGCTCTGGTTGGGCTTGGCTTGTAGTTAACAAAGATGGCAAGCTAGAAGTGACATCCTCTGCAAACCAAGATAATCCTCTATTGGAAGGTAAAAAAGCAATTCTGTGCTTAGACGTTTGGGAACATGCATACTACTTGCACTACCAAAACCGTCGCCCAGACTATATCAAGGAATTCTTCCGCGTTATTAACTGGGACAAAGTTTCTGAAAACTACGAAAAAGCATTGAAACCACATCATGATTAAGTGGTATACTTGCTAGAAACAGAAACAGAAACAGAAACAGAAACAGAAACAGAAACAGGCATAATAATATAATATAATGTAACGTAAATACCGGATAGTTGGTCTACATGATCGATTATCCGGTGTTTTATTACTGTTATTTCATCTTATAAATAACTTTCAAAAGTATAGCCACGGATACAGATTTTCTAATCGATATCGTTTATCATAGAACCATAGGTCATTACATATAGACCTTTTACCGTAAATAAATAGCCTCATATGTGTGATATACCTGTCTCTTATACACATCTGACGCTGCCGACGAGCGATCTAGTGTAGATCTCGGTGGTCGCCGTATCATTA